>Ga0209064_1000389_pt1 | contig 100214 bp, 93 predicted proteins | sample Inofromicrocosms_FD_187498 | JGI IMG/M metagenome (GOLD analysis project Ga0209064, IMG submission 187498) | Mouse cecum microbial communities from Vienna, Austria - Inoculum for glucosamine and mucus D2O microcosms (SPAdes) (version 2) | ecosystem: Host-associated > Mammals > Digestive system...
ACGGATGAAAAATTTATATTGCATTTAAAAGAATGTGAATGTAGATTTAACCTCAGAAATGAAAATTTTGCTGTTTTTATGGAACAACTTTACTTCAAAAATAAAAAGTGATGGTCTAGAGCCATTTATTTTATACCAATACAAAAAAGACCCCAAAAGGGGTCTTCATATTTTGAAACTGTGTAAAATCGGAATTACTTAATTTCAACAGTCGCACCGGCTTCGGTGAGTTGTTTCTTAGCTTCTTCAGCTTCTTCTTTGGAAACTGCTTCTTTAAGAGTTGCGGGAGTTCCGTCAACTTTGTCTTTTGCTTCTTTAAGTCCGAGACCGGTAAGAGCACGAACAACTTTGATAACGCCGATTTTGTTAGCGCCGGCATCTTTCAAGATGATGTCGAATTCTGTTTTTTCTTCTTCAGCAGGAGCAGCAGCACCGCCGGCAGCAGGAGCCATTACCATTGCAGCAGCAGGAGCAGCAGCGGAAACGCCGAATTTTTCTTCCAATTCTTTGATGAACTCAGAAAGTTCAAGTACAGTCATATTAGCAATAAAATCAACAACTTGTTCTTTAGTTACAGACATGGGATTTCTCCTTGAAATTTTGTAATAATCTTTGGCAAAAAATTAATAAAATTATGCAGCTTTCTTGGACTCAAGGTCTTTAAGCGCATAAAGAAGCGGACGGACCATATTGGCCATGAGAGATACCAAACCGGTTGGTACTTGGTTCATAGTGCCAAGAGCTTGTGCAATAAGCTGTTCCTTGCTTGGCATCTTAGCGAGAGCATCAACATCAGCCTGAGATAATGCTTTTCCTTCTAAGCTACCGCAACGGATTGCAAACAACTTACTGTCTTTAGCAAAGTCACTAACCGCTTTGGCAACAGCCACAGGGTCACTGAATCCAAGAGCAATGGCGCAGTTTTCTTTGAAATTTTCAGAGATTACTGCATGCGTAGTGTCAGATAAAGCAATACGTGCAAGAGTGTTTTTTACAACATAATATTCACCGCCGGCTTGACGGATTTTTACTCTTAACGCGGTCAGCTCTTCCACACTCATACCCTTGAAATCAGTAACTACAACAATAGAAGCATCCGCAGCTTTTGCACGGACTTGTTCTATAATCGCAGCTTTTTCTGACTTATTCACGTGAAACTCCTTCACGTTAGGGTTTGAAATCTGGAAATGCCGAGCCAAAGAAAATGTCTGGGCAGGATTTAGGAACCTGCTGTCTTCGACTCGAAAATTTCAGCCTTAGCCATATATCATATTAAACCATATAAAGAAGAATATAGCCATAAAGGCTATATCTTCAAAATCAGTTTTCCATGAACTTTCTGATAAGGGTTGGATCAACCTTGAAACCGGGTCCCATAGTGGTTGAAACAGCCATTTTTGTCATGTAGGTACCTTTTGCGGCACTTGGTTTCAAGCGCTGCACTGCATCCAAAAGAGCTTTCAAGTTATCTTGGATTTTTTCCGCACCGAAAGAAACTTTACCGAGCGGAGCATGAAGAACACCGGCTTTGTCAACTTTAAAATCAACCTTACCCGCTTTCAATTCTTCAACTGCTTTTGCAACATCAAAAGTAACCGTGCCGGTTTTTGCGTTTGGCATAAGTCCGCGAGGTCCGAGCTGACGGCCCACCTGACCAACCAAAGCCATTACGTCGGGAGTTGCAACGGCTGCGTCAAAATCAAGGTTGCCAGCTTTGATGCTGTCAACCAAATCTTCCGCACCTACGATATCAGCTCCTGCTGCCTTTGCTTCGGCTTGTTTGTCACCTTTGCAGAAAACGGCAACACGTACGGTTTTACCTAAACCGTGAGGAAGAGAAACAGCACCGCGAACCATTTGGTCGGAATATTTTGGGTCAACACCTAAGTTGAGAGCCACGTCAACTGTTTCATCAAATTTTGCATAGGAAGCAGCCAGTGATTTTTGCACTGCTTCTTCCACAGTAAAAAGAGAAGCCAAATCAACTCCTTCTACTGATTTACGATATTTTTTTCCATGTTTGGGCATTGGTATTTCCCTTCTTTGCTCTATTCGTTTTGAATCTCCTACCCCTTACAGGTAGTACTGCCGAGTCCAACGATAAAACACGCGAATTTCACGTACAATCGATTGGAAAACTGCCCTAATTAACCTTTTATTTCAAGTCCCATTGAACGTGCTGTGCCTTCAATGTTTTTAATAGCACCTTCAAGGTCTTTGCAGTTGAGGTCAGGCATTTTAACTTTTGCAATTTCTTCAACCTGAGCTTTAGTTACTGAACCGACTTTTTTACGGTTTGGCTCACCGGAACCTTTTTCTGTTTTGGCAGCTTTTAAAAGCAATACCGGAGCAGGCGGGGTTTTGGTGATAAAAGTAAAAGAGCGATCAGCATAAACAGTGATAATTACAGGAATAATCATTCCTTTTTGATCTTGTGTGCGAGCATTGAACTCTTTACAAAAGCCCATGATATTAACACCGTGTTGACCTAAAGCAGGACCAACAGGAGGAGATGGGTTAGCAGCTCCGGCTGGGATTTGCAATTTGATTTTGCCTACTTCTTTCTTGGCCATGATGATTTCCTTTATATAGCCCGAATATTAGACTTAATATAAGGCGTTATCCCTTCGTGACTTGAGAAAAATCAAGTTCGACAGGAGTTTGACGCCCAAAAATAGATACTGAAACTCTAAGTTTGCCTTTATCATGGTTCACATCTTCCACAGTACCATTAAATCCGCCAAAAGGTCCGTCAAGCACGCGAACGTCATCGCCCGCTTCAAATTTCACTTTTGGTCCCGGATTATCCTGTCCTTCCTTCACCAAGGAAAGAATACGGCGGACATCGTCGCTCGCCATGGGAGCGGGACGGTTTTTGCCGCCGACAAATCCGGTTACTTTCGGTATGCTTTGAACAAGATGCCATGAAAAATCGGTCATGGTCATTTGGACCATGATATAACCCGGAAAAAGTTTGCGGGTTACGGTTCTTCTTTGTCCGTCCTTGCCGATTTCAACAACTTTTTCAGTCGGCAAAAGAACCTGATGGATAAGCCCTTCGTCTTGAGCTGTTCGTTTCAGCTCGTTGATTTGCTTTTCCACTCTCATCTCAAAACCGGAATAGGTATGCAACATATACCAGTTATGATATTCGTTTTCATGAGAGCTGAAAGCAGGGTCGGAAGAACCGCTTGCAACTTCAACGATATTTTCTTGGCTCACTTCTTGAGAGTCAATATTGATATTTTCTTTATCCATGATAAAACTCCAATTAGGAAAAATAACTATCCGCTATGACAAAATCATGCGAATAGCACCAGAAAGGAGAAAATCCACTAAACCTAAAAGGAGCGCCATGACGGTAACAAATCCTAATACAACCAAACCGGTTGTACGAGTTTCTTTCATGGTTGGCCAACTTACTTTACGAAGCTCAGTACGAGAAAGTAAGAAGTAGCTTTTAAAAGCAGAAAAGCGTTCTGACAAACTGCTTTTGCTTTGCTTTGATTTTTGTGCTTCCGCTGCTTTATTGGCAGGTTGTGAAGCATTTTTTACTTCTGCGTTATCTTTGCTCATAAATATCCCAATTATGAAAGAAAATGGCAGGTCAGGAGGGATTCGAACCCCCAGCATTCGGTTTTGGAGACCGACGCTCTACCGTTAGAGCTACTGACCTGCTCTATGAAAACTACTTGGTTTCTCTGTGAAGCGTATGTTTCTTATCCCAAGGACAATACTTTTTCACTTCAAGACGACCAGTAGTATTCTTCTTGTTTTTTACCGTCGCGTAGTTACGTCGCTTGCACTCAGTGCAAGCAAGTAAAATATTAACGCGCATTTGTTACTCCAAAATTTCAGTAACAACACCGGAACCAACAGTACGTCCACCTTCACGGATAGCAAAACGCAAGCCTTGTTCCATAGCGATTGGGTGGATAAGTTCAACGGTGAAGGTAGAGTTATCACCAGGCATAACCATTTCCACGCCTTCTGCAAGAGCGATAGAGCCGGTGATGTCAGTGGTACGGAAATAGAATTGTGGACGATAGCCGGTGAAGAATGGAGTATGACGTCCGCCTTCTTCTTTGCTCAAAACGTAAACTTCTGCTTTGAACTTCTTGTGAGGAGTAATAGATTTTGGAGCAGCGAGAACCTGACCGCGTTCAACTTCTTCACGTTTTACGCCACGAAGGAGAACACCGACGTTATCGCCTGCTTCACCTTGGTCAAGAAGCTTACGGAACATTTCAACACCGGTACAGGTGGAAGTCATGGTAGGTTTAATACCAACGATTTCAACTGCATCGCCAACTTTGATAACGCCTTTTTCAACACGGCCGGTAACAACTGTACCACGACCTGAAATTGAGAAAACGTCTTCAATAGGCATGAGGAATGGTTTATCAACTTCACGTTGCGGATCAGGAATATAATCATCGCAAGCCTGAAGAAGATCGAGAATGCATTTAGCTTCTGCGCTGTCAGCGCTGTCGGTATTGAGAGCGTTAAGAGCGGAACCTCTGATTACAGGAATATCGTCTCCCGGGAAACCGTTTGCTGTAAGAAGTTCGCGCATTTCCATTTCAACGAGTTCGAGAAGTTCTTCGTCGTCAACTTGGTCGCATTTGTTCATGAATACGATAAGATAAGGAACACCGACTTGGCGGGCAAGAAGGATGTGTTCTTTTGTTTGAGGCATAGGACCGTCGGTTGCGGCAACAACGATGATTGCAGCGTCCATTTGAGCGGCGCCTGTGATCATGTTTTTGATGTAGTCGGCGTGACCCGGGCAGTCAACGTGAGCATAGTGACGTTTTTCAGTTTCGTATTCAACGTGAGAAGTAGCGATGGTGATACCGCGTTCTTTTTCTTCCGGAGCTTTGTCGATACTGTTGTAGTCAATGAATTGACCATTACCTTTAAGACCAGCAACTTTGGTGATAGCAGCTGTTAAAGTAGTTTTACCGTGGTCAATGTGACCGATAGTACCAATGTTAACGTGAGGTTTGGTACGTGTAAATTTTTCCTTACCCATGAGAAGTCTCCTAAATTGGTTACTTATTACTATATTGTCTATGCTAGCAGCAAAGATGCTGTTAATCATAATAATTTATACAAGCAGAAACTTGAATAAACACCTTAGTCAATAGCATATAAACAGGTCACATTGTAGGGGAAAAAAGATTAAATTGACAGGATTGGAGCGGGAAACGAGATTCGAACTCGCAACCCTCAGCTTGGAAGGCTGATGCTCTAGCCGTTGAGCTATTCCCGCCCAGTGCAGTAGTTCCCCGACAGCGCGTACTGTCTCCTACAGCTAAACCAGCAAAAAAGCTGGTGGTGGGGGTTGGATTTGAACCAACGAAGTCGGACGACGACAGATTTACAGTCTGTTCCCTTTGGCCACTCGGGAACCCCACCACGCTATGAACTCATATGAGTTTGCCAATTTCTTGGCAGGCCTTTAGCTTTCTCATTGCGAGAAATATATGGAGCTGGCGATGGGACTTGAACCCGCAACCACCTGATTACAAGTCAGGTGCTCTACCAATTGAGCTACACCAGCACGAAGTGTCTTATATACTTTTTGAGAAACTATTGCAAGCTTTTTTTTCAATCCTGCAAACTTTCGTTCCTCTCAGCAAGAGCTGTACTTATATATAAACTTAATCCGCTTGTAAAGCAAAATTTTCACTTTTTTTTATTTTTTTCTAACGTGCCTGTTTAATTATATTAAAATGCCCTGCCCATGGTAAATTCGAAACGTCCGTTCAAACTTTCGCCATTATAGGCATCGGTAAGCGGGAAACCGTAAGCGAACCGCAAATCTCCGAGCGGAGAGTTCCACCGCACTTCCAAGCCTGCTGAATAAAAATTCTTATCAAAAAGCGTTTCATACGTTTCATCAGACAATGTCGCAAAGTCAAAGAAAGGCACGGCGGCGATGCTGTATTCTTCACTGATACGCCAAATATATTCAACAGAGCCGTAAACGGCTTTCGTTGCCCCGATGACTTCCTGCGTTCTGGGGTCGAGAGTCGAAGCGTCTTCGTAATCATAGCCGCGAAGTGTACTCATACCGCCGATATAAACCCGTTCAAAAGCCGGAATCGGATCGTCACCGTTTTTATAAACCGCAACGCCTGAAATCCTGCCATGCAGAACATGGTTTTTTCCAAGTCCCAAATATGCGCCGTACGAACCGCGAACTTTGATAAAATCATCGGTGCCGCCAATAACCCCGCCGCCATATTCGACAAAAATACTTTCCTTCGTGCCTCTTGTCGGAAAACGGGAACTGTTTGTCGTATCCCGAACAATACCGGTACTTGCAACGCTCGCCCAGTTATTTCCCTCATAAGACTTGATCGCAGAGCTTGCATAAGGCTGAATATTATACATTTCATAATATTCCAATTTATAATTCAGGACAATGCGGGTATACTCGCCTATGGGATAAAAAACTCCCAGCTCCGTTCCGGTGGCTTTCCTGTCATAGCTGGACCATTCGTAATCTTCGCTGTATATGTTTGCGGTAAAACCCAAATTCGTATCATTGACGCGGGGGTTCACGAAATAACCGCGCATGGAGGATTTCTTGCTGGACACATACCCCTGCAAACCGACGGAATATCCTTTGCCGAACAGATTGTCTTTTTGAATGTTTGCGCTTACCCCGATGTTGTCATAGGTGGAATAGCCGATACCGAGCCCGACCCTTCCCGTATCGTTTTCAACGACGGAAAGCTTCATGTCCACTTCACCGGAAACGCCTGTCGGCAGCAAATCGACATTGACTTCTTTAAAATAGCTCGTCATGTTCAGTCTGTCGATGGAACGCTGAACTTTGCTGCCGTCATAAGCCTGCCCGTCAGCCAGACGCAATTCGCGCAAAATGACATTGTCCCTGGTTGAATGGTTGCCTTCAATGATCACATTCCTGATGTAAACTTTTTCATTCGGCTGCAAAATAAAATAAACGTCAATAAGACCGTTCGCCTTGTCAAGCGGAGTATCCACGTCAACATTGGCAAAAGCGTACCCGTAATGCGTATACAAATCCTTCAGGGTCTGAATATCGTCCTGCATTGCTGTAAGATTGAAATATTCTTCATCTTTTTGTATATTGTCAAGCTTGATTTTTTCATACAGCTCATCGGTGCTTTCAAGCAAATCCCCCCTGAAACCGATTTGCCCGATTTTATAACGGATACCAGGGGAGATATTGAAATTAACAATAATACCGTCTTCTTCATAAAAAATTTCCGGACGTGCCGCAATCGCGTCAAGATATCCGCTTTGCACCAAATAACCTTGAACCTGCTGCGTGTCGCCCTCAATATCTTCTTCTTTTAAAATACCGTACTTCGTAAACCATGAAAACATATGGTGCTTGCGGATTTTGGTCACTTTACGCAGTTCGTCCTGCATATCTTCGTCAACGCCGATCATATTGACTTCTTTCACATAAAGCTTGTTTCCCGCCTCAACATTGATGATGAGGTTCGCACCTTTCTTGTTTTCCGTCGGCTGGATATTGTACTTTGCTTCAACAAGGTAGTATCCTTGTTTGCGATACAATTCCTTAATGATTTCAAGGTCATTGATTATGGCCTTTTCATTTAACACTTTTCCGGGCTGTGTTTGTATCGCCCCGAGGGCATCTTCTTCACTGACGGCATCGTCGCCGAGCACGCGGATAGCGTTGATACGCGGTTTTTCAACGACATCGACAATTAAAACATCGTTATTGTCAACATATGCCGTCACATCATTAAAATATCCCATTGCCCAAACAGCGCGGATATCCTCATCGAGTTTTTCCGCGTCAGCCGTATCGCCTATGCGGGAAACCAAAACATTTTTAATACGTTCGGGGTCGATAAGCAATGTTCCGCGCACGACAATATCCTGTATTCCGCCTTTGCTTCTCATGGACATGTTAACAGTCTTCACCGAATCATCAACCACGGAAGAAAGCATGAGCAAATGCGCACCCTGCTTCGAAATGGAACGGGACACACCGTTTTTCGCGGTCACAAAACGCATATCCAAATCAAAACTTTCACCAACTTGGTTATATGTGCCGTAAAGGGCATAATCCGCACCTGTGTTTCTTGCTGCGGCACGGGCTGAAGCGACATCACCGACCTGTATATTTCTTTTTACGACTTGCAAACCGCTTTTGCGCAGACTATTGGTAAAAAGTTCGTCAAGGGACGCCTGCACGGTATTTTTCCCTTGGGCATTAACCGCAAAGGGAAGCAAAAGCACTTTTGATGCGGCAAAAGCATTGCCTGCCAAAGAAAAACACATCATCAATACAAAAAGAATATTAATACATTTTTTGTTCATGAAAAGCTCCGGACTTTAATTCAACGACACGTTGCATTTGATTGGCTATTTCCCTATTATGCGTCACCATGACGAGAGTCATTCTCTTTTCTTTATTCAAATTTGTCAATACCTGCATTATTTGTTCACCGGTTTTAAAATCCAAATTCCCTGTCGGCTCATCGGCAAGAAGCACTTTCGGAGACAAAAGCACAGCCCTTGCAATGGCAGCCCTTTGTTTTTCACCCCCTGAAAGAGTGGTCACAAGATGCTTAGCCCTATGGGAAAGCTCAACCATTTCAAGCAGTTCATAGGCTTTTTGCAATGCTTCGCTTTTTTTCATTCCGGAAATGATCGCCTGCATAGCCACATTTTCCGCCGTGGTAAATTCCGGCAACAGATGATGGAATTGAAAAACAAAACCCATTTCCTTATTTCTGAGAAAATTTTTTTCTTTTTCCTGCAGTGCGTGAATATTTTTATCCTCAAAAAAAACTTCTCCGGAGCTTGGACTGTCCAATCCTGCCAAGATATTCAAGAAAGTGGATTTTCCGCTTCCGGAGGCACCGAGCACGGCAAGCATTTCCCCTTTTTCAATAAAAAAATTAACGGAGTTTAAAATGCGGATTTCCTCTTGAGGGGTACTGATAATTTTAGAAACGTTCTTTAAAGAATATAACATGGCTGAAATCTCTATTCATAACGCAGCGCATCGGCAGGAACAAGTTTGGCAGCCTGCCTTGCAGGATAAACAGTCGCCAAAAAACACATGAGCATGGATGCAAGCCCTATAAGCGCGGTATCGGAAAAAGTAATCAGAACAGGCAGATGATCGGAAGCATAGACCCCGGCAGGCAATTCGATGAATTGATATTTTTGCAGTAAAAACGCCAAAAGCAAACCGCCTGCATACCCGATCAGCGTACCGATGAAACCGATAAGCGTGCCTTGCAGCATGAAAATTTTTCCGATGGAATAACTGCTTGCCCCCATGGACATCAATATTGCGATATCTTTTGTTTTTTCCATGACAAGCATGACAAGGGACGTTATGATGGAAAACGAACCGACTAAAACAATCAAAGCTAAAACAATGAACATTCCGATACGTTCCAGCTGCAAAGCGGCAAAAAGCCCCGCATTGATATCTATCCAATTCCGCACATACAAATAATCCGGAAGCACCTCTTGCAAAGCTTGGGCGATTTCTTTCGCCTGCATGGGATCATTCAAAAAAACCTCAATTCCGCTCACCCGTCCCGGCGGCACGCCGATAAGCTCCCGGGCGGACTGCAAAGAAATGAACGCCAAGCGGTTATCATAATCATTCAAACCGCTTTTAAAAATTCCTGCAACACGGTATGAAACGATTTTAGGCACAAAACCGGCTGTCGTGCGTTCTCCGCTCGGTGACATCAGATTGATGCGGCTGCCTATGCGAAGTCCGAAACGCGAAGCCAATTCTTCGCCGACAACAATGCCCTGCACCCCCTTGGACCGGATAAGACCGTCCAATGAGCCCTCTTTCAAATGCCGCAGGACCGTAAGGGCTTCATCGGCGTTACCGGGTTCGATTCCGCGGATGATAAGTCCTGTCGCTCCCTGAGGACTTGAAAACAAAACTTCCGTATACAAAAAGGGTGCGGCGGCTTTGATTTGCGGATTTTGTTTCAAATTCTTCACAATACCGCTATACCCGCCACTCCCGTCTTCATTGACATCCAACATTTCAGGAATAAGGCTCTGAATAAAAAGATGTGAATTTGCGCCTAAAATTTTATTGCGTATATCTTCGGTAAAACCGTTGTAAACCCCCATGACAACCACCAACGCGCCAACGCCGATAGCCACGCCGAGAACCGACATGACGGAAATTACGGAAATAAACGCTTGCTGCCTTTTGGAAAAAAGATAGCGTAACGCGATAAAAAGCTCAAAACTCATGAGGCGCTATACTTCATGTCTTAAATGAGGGAAGAAAATAACCTCGCGGATAGAAGGCGAATCAGTCAAAAGCATGACCAAACGGTCAATGCCTATGCCTTGTCCCGCCGTTGGAGGCATGCCATATTCCAAAGCGCGCAAATAATCTTCGTCAAGAGGGCATGCTTCTTCGTCACCGAGATTTTTCGCTTCCATTTGCTTTTGAAAACGGATACGCTGATCCACCGGATCGTTCAATTCTGAAAAGGCATTGGCAAGTTCGCCGCCCGCAATAAAAAGTTCAAACCTGTCCGTCAATTCCGGATTTTCGTCATTGCGGCGCGCAAGAGGAGAAATTTCGGCAGGATAATAATAAACGAACGTAGGCTGAATGAGTTTCGGCTCGACATCCAAATCAAAGAGCATTGACTGCAGTTTGCCGATTCCCAGGTTATCCAAATTCTTTTCGCCGCGGGAAAGGAGATAGTTTTTCACAGCTTCCGTATCCGTATAAAATTCCGGTTTATGATTGCCGTATTTTTCCAAGGAATCATGGAACGTGATACGTTCCCACTTGCCTTTTGTCAGGTCGATTTCATCTTCCTGATATGTGACGATTGTCGAACCGCAAACAGCATACGCGATGGAAGAAAACAAATCTTCCGTCAAGTCCATCAAATCCCAAAAAGTCGCATAAGCCCAGTAAAACTCACACATGGTAAATTCCGGATTATGCTTGGTATCCGTACCTTCATTCCTAAATGAACGGTTGATTTCAAACACTTTTTCCAAACCGCCCACGATAAGGCGTTTCAAATACAGTTCAGGCGCAATGCGCAGATACAATTCCATATCGAGAGCGTTGTGATGCGTCACAAAAGGACGGGCGTTCGCCCCCCCTGCGAGAGGGTGCATCATGGGCGTTTCCACTTCCACAAAATCCCTGTTCTCCATAAAATTCCGAAATTCACGGATAATGCGGGAACGCTTGCGGAAAACGTCACGGGCTTTGGGATTTACGATTAAATCGACATACCGCTGGCGAAAACGCATTTCAACATTGGTGAGTCCCGCATGCTTGTCCGGCAAAGGACGGAAAGATTTCGTCAGCAGTTTGACGGAGGAGCAGGAAAGGGTCAATTCCCCCGTTTTCGTACGGAACAACGTACCGTTCACACCGACGATATCACCAACATCAAGTTTTTTAAAAACTTTAAATTCGTTTTCGTCAATACGGGACTTATCCGCATAACACTGCAAACGTCCTGTCCTGTCCTGCAAATGGAAGAAAATGACTTTCCCGAAAGAACGGGAGGAAATAATCCTTCCTGCCAAAACAAAGACGGTGTCGATAGCTTCCAGCTCTTCTGCGCTGTACCCCTCAAATTCAGCACGAACGACACCGCAGCTGTCTTCCTTTTTAAAACCGTTCGGAAACAGCGGTACGCCGGAATCCCATATATCGCAAGATTTTGCCACACAGTTTTTTATAACTTCGTTCAATTCCCCGTGCTCTTGAAAACTCTCAAGCATGGGCATAAAATAAGAAACATGTTCAGACTGACTTGCAATTTTTATCGCTTTTTGATGATTGGGGGTACTCATTAAAACTCCACAAAAAAATATCAGAAGATTATGGGTTTCAATACTATTGAAATATGTTCCCATAGTCAAGACAAAGAACGAAAAAAAAACAAATTTCCTTAGAATTTTTATATTTATTTTATTGACAAAGCCATAAGGAACAAGTTACTTTTCTTAAATGATTTTACCGTATAAAACCTTTAAACGCTTTATTCAGCATATTCAATGGATAAGCGTTTTTGTTTAATCAACAGCCTTTGTTAAAAAGGAGATACATCATGGCAAAATGCTTAGGCAAATCCCTTACATTTGAAGATATCTTACTTGTACCTGCATATTCGGACATCACTCCGGACATGGTGAGCCTTGAAGCATGGCTTACTCCGGAAATAAAACTCCCCATTCCCCTTCTTTCCGCCGCAATGGATACGGTTACGGAATCCGCCATGGCTATTTCCATGGCACGCAACGGCGGCATAGGAATCATTCATAAGAACATGAGCATTGCGGACCAAAGGCTGGAAGTTGAAAAAGTAAAAAAATCCGAAAGCGGCATGATTTTGGACCCCGTCACCGTCGGTCCCGATGACACGGTGCAAAAAGCTTTACAGCTCATGCACGATTACCGCGTAAGCGGTTTGCCTGTCGAAAAAAACGATACCCTTGTCGGCATTCTGACCAACCGTGATGTGCGTTTTGTGACAGAACCTGAAAAAGTCCTTGTTTGCGAAGTTATGACAAGGGACAATCTTGTCACCGTTCCCATGGGCACAACCCTTGAGGAAGCCAAAAAACACCTGCACACCCATAGGATTGAAAAACTGCTCGTTGTGGACGCAAACCGCAAGCTCCGCGGACTTATCACCATGAAAGACATTGATAAAGTCCAAAAATATCCGGATTCATGCAAGGACGACAAAGGGCGTTTGCGTGTCGGGGCAGCCATAGGCGTCGGTAAAGAAAGCGAAGAAAGAGCGTCCGAGCTTTTGGCAGCCGGCGCTGACGTTTTGGTTTTGGACTCAGCCCATGGACATTCCGAAAATATTTTGCGTGCGGTCAGAAATATCCGTTCCGCTTTCCCGAAAGCGCAGCTCATCGCCGGCAACGTGGCAACCTATGAAGGAGCCAAAGCCCTTATAGAAGCGGGGGTTGACACGGTGAAATGCGGAATCGGTCCCGGTTCTATCTGCACGACTCGTGTCGTTGCGGGGGTCGGCGTGCCTCAAGTCACCGCTATCATGGAAACAAGCCGCGCAACACGGGAATACGGCAAATGCCTCATTGCCGACGGCGGCATCAAATATTCCGGCGACGTGGTCAAAGCTCTTGCCGTCGGTGCAAATTCCATCATGGCGGGCTCGCTCTTCGCAGGGACTGACGAAACTCCGGGAGAAATCATCTTATACCAAGGCAGAACCTATAAGACATACCGCGGAATGGGCTCTATCGACGCCATGAAAGACGGCAGCTGCGACCGTTATTTCCAAGAAAAATCAAAGAAATTCGTACCGGAAGGCATTGTGGGACGCGTTCCTTCCCGCGGTCCTGTTGCCGAAACCATTTATCAGCTCATGGGCGGACTTCGCTCCGGTATGGGCTATCTTGGAGCGAAAGATATTCCTACGCTTTTTGAAACCGCCCAATATGTGGAAATTTCTTCCGCCGGCCTCAGGGAAAGCCATGTTCATGATGTCATCATCACAAAGGAAGCCCCCAATTACAGAATTGAACAATAAAAATAATGCAAAAAACACCGCATAAACAATAACCATCAGAAATAAGGTCAATATGTCAAAAGTAATTATTATCGACTACGGTTCACAAGTGACGCAACTTATCGCCCGCCGCGTGCGCGAACTGGGTGTTTATTCGGAGATCCACCCCTGCCAAGTGAAAGCGGACAAAATCAAAGCGCTGCAGCCGGACGCAATTATTTTATCCGGCGGACCGGCAAGCGTCGGCGAAGAAGACGCTCCGAAATTGGATATGGGACTGCTTGAAATCGGTGTGCCGGTGCTTGGCATTTGCTACGGCATGCAGCTTTTGGCGCACAATCTCGGCGGTGAACTTTCCCAATCGGAAACACGTGAATACGGACCTGCCGAATTAGAATTTTGCGGAAAAAGCACGCTTTGGAACGGACTTGGCAAAAGCTCCCGCGTGTGGATGAGTCACGGCGACAAAGTAAGCAAAGCCCCGCAAGGTTTTGACGTATGCGGAAAAACATCTACCCTCGGCATTGCCGCCATGTGCGATGAAAAACGCAAAATCTACGCTCTGCAATTCCACCCGGAAGTGCACCACAGCCTTGACGGTACAGCCATGATCAAAAACTTCCTTTTTGAAGTGGCACACCTCAAAGCCGACTGGAACATGCACAATTTCGCCGAACGGGTTATCGAAGAATGCCGGGAAAAAGTGGGCGGCGGGCACGTTATATGCGCCTTGTCCGGAGGGGTTGACTCAACCGTTGTCGCCGTGCTTTTGAATAAGGCAATCGGGCACAAGCTGCATTGCATTTTTGTAAATAACGGCGTGCTGCGTGAAAACGAGGGCGAAGAAGTTGTCAACTATTTACGGGAACACTTTGATTTGAATTTGAAATATGTGGACGCAAGCAAACTTTTTCTCGATAAATTGGCAGGCGTTGACGACCCTGAAAAAAAACGGAAAATTATCGGACATACCTTTATCGATGTTTTCGAGCAAGAAGCGAACGCCATTAAAGCCGGCGGCGTCAGCGTGAAATTCCTTGCCCAAGGCACGCTCTACCCCGATGTTATCGAATCCGTTTCCCATAAAGGTCCGAGCGCTGTCATTAAAAGCCACCACAATGTGGGCGGCTTGCCGGAAAAAATGGATATGGACTTGATCGAACCGCTGCGCGAGCTTTTCAAAGACGAAGTGCGTGCCGTCGGAGCCGAACTTGGCATTCCCGAATCTGTCTTGTGGCGCCACCCTTTCCCCGGTCCCGGACTTGCCATACGCATTATCGGTAAAATAACCGAAGAACGCCTGAATATTTTGCGTAAGGCGGATACCATTGTGCAGGAAGAATTGCGAGCTTCCGGTTGGTATCGCAAAGTATGGCAAGGCTTTGCCGTGCTTCTTCCGCTTAAGACCGTCGGCGTTATGGGCGACGGCAGAACCTATGAAAGCGTTATCGCTCTGCGTATTGTGGACAGCGTTGACGCAATGACAGCCGACTGGTCACGCATTCCGGAAGACGTGCTTGCCAAAATGAGTACAAGAATTATCAACGAAGTGCGCGGCGTCAACCGTGTAGTGCTTGACATTTCCCCAAAACCGCCCAGCACTATCGAATGGGAATAAAAAATTTAGGCTACAACTTTTACAAGATTGTAGCCTTTTTATTATTACATAGTATTAACGTATTTTTTTTCATAACTAAATCTTTGAGAAAAACTCTTCATTTATTTGGTAATCTTTTATTTCAGTTACTCCTAATTGAAGTTCAGCAAGTTTATTAATAAATTCCTCACCGTCCATTAAGTCAATTTGCTGTTTACCGCTTTTACAAGCATCTTCGATTGCCTGCTGTGTAAATGTTCCGGTAGTTATAAATAACGCCTTTTCAATGTCGGTTGTTAATGAGCCTCTAAAATCCCTTATTTCAGAAACATTAACATTTCCTCTATAACGCTTACATTGAAAAGCAATATTAAATGTAAAAATACCATTTATCTTAAGCTTACCAATACCATCAATACCACCATCACCCGATTTTTTTGTTACTTTAACTTCCGAGAACCCACACTCACGTAATAATCTTTGCGTCAGTCGCTCAAACGCATATGGGTTCATTTCTAATAAAATCTTATATAAATGTTGTTTCCAGCCTTTCACCTCTTCAGGAAGATTAACATCAGGAACAAGAGTATCCACATTATTTATATCACTCTCAGATAATCCCCCTATCTCTTCTTTAGCTGAAATCATTTCTTTTTTACGATGATAACTATAAACATCTTCTCCATTCACTTTATCAATGGTCGTATAATCAGGGCAAATAGACCATACCGACCTAGCACTATTTGCTATTGCAGAATAGTTCTTTAAACACGTTCTCGCCCATGCCAATCGATAATAAACTTCTGATAAATTAGTATCGATATGCATAATATCTAATATGTTATTTGTTAACTTCAAAATCTCTATCGCCTTTTGATTAATTTCATCATTTTTTCCAGAACCGCCTAATTGTTTCAAAGCATCATATGTTGCTTCTATTAATAAAGGATAACTAGGAATATCTTTTTTCATCACATCTCCTAATACTTCAATATATCCAACAAGTTACAAATTTCAACAATAACTTTATAAATAATTATACTGTACTATACCTTTTTTATTCATAACATACAATATTATTGCTTCTTATTTTATAAATATTATCTTAACATATCATTACAATAAATATTAATCTCCTTTTTTCTCAAGCGGCCATGCATAATTAAACAGCCGTTTTCCCTGCTTGCGTTTGAGAAAAAAATCGTCTATACTTTATTTTCCAAAAAATAATTGATCATTTTTCGAGGTATGCATGTTTGGAATCGGTTCTACGGAACTTTTATTGATTTTAGTTGTGGCATTGATTGTTTTGGGACCCAAGAACTTGCCTAAAATTGCCAATACCCTGGGAAAAGCTATGGGACAATTCCAAAAGGCCTCCCGCGATTTCCAGCGCACAATGAATACGGAAATAGCCCTTGAAGAAGAACAGGAAAAGAAAAAAGCCGAGCAGCAAAAACAGGCGGAAACCGCTTCCCCAATAAATGAAGAGACAAAAGCTTAATAAAGGATTTCTCCATGTGTCTGGATGATGAAGAAAACAATATCAAGCGAATAATCGGCAAAGAAGCCATTGCCTCCCGTCCTTTGTCCGAAGAACAAAACGGCGGACAACCGAAAGAACAAAATAATAAGCAAAACACCGAAAACACTGCGGACACAACCTCACAAAACAATAATACAAATCAAGAAGATAAAGAAAATACAGAAAACAAGAACACACGGCAGGACACACAAACTCAAAACACGCCGCAAAACGAAGCATTCACCCCTCCCGCAAAAATTTCAACACAAAACGACCCTGAAGAAAATCAAATGCCTCTTCTCTCCCATTTAGGGGAATTGCGCACCCGTCTGACACGTATCGTGATAATGGTATTGATCGGTTTTGTCGGCTTTTACGGCATATCGGAAACAGCCTATTTCTATTTGGCGGAACCGCTCACCCGCTTTTTGCCGGAAGGAAGCACACTTATTTATACCTCACCGCAAGGAGCGTTTTTCACGTATTTGAAAGTCGCCCTCATGCTTTCCATTCTGGGCACGAGCCCTTACAGTTTTTATCAAATTTGGGCATTTATCGCTCCGGGGCTGTATAAGGAAGAACAACGCGCGGTCTTGCCTTTGGCGTTTTTTTCCGCCTTTTTCTTTTTGGCAGGGGCAGCTTTTTGTTATTTTACCGTATTCCCGATCGCGTTTAAATTCTTTATGGGCTTTACCAGCGACATGATACGCCCGATGATCAGCATTGAAGAATACCTGAGTTTCGCCCTCAAGCTGATCATAGCCTTCGGGCTTGTTTTTGAAATGCCGCTTTTTGCTTATTTTCTTGCACGGTTACGCCTTCTTACGCCTCAAGCCATGCGCCGGAACAGAAAATACGCTGTTTTGCTTATTTTCATTATCGCGGCGATTTTAACGCCGCCCGATGTTTTTTCTCAAACCATGATGGCGATACCTATGCTTATCCTTTATGAAATAAGCATTTATATTGCAAAAGCCGCCAACAGGACAGCGGATAAAAACAAGAAAAAAGAAGAAGAGCAAAATACGGAAAAAAACGGCAAAACGCAAAATGATGCAGCAGAGGAAACACCGGCTGCATCCTTGGAAAAATCTGCTGCAACCAATACTTCTGACAGCTAAAACGGAAAAATTATGTCCACAACACAAAGAAAAGCAAACATTTCCCGCCGAACAAACGAAACAGACATAAGCCTCTGTCTCAATCTTGACGGCACAGGAAAAACCGCTGTCCAAAGCGGCATAGGTTTCTTAGACCATATGCTGACACTGCTCGCCTTTTGGGCGAAATTCGACTTGGAACTCACCTGCAAAGGCGATACGCACATTGATTTTCACCATACCATGGAAGATATAGGAATTTGCTTAGGCAAAGCCCTGCATGACGCCTTGCTCAGCCATAACGGCGCCAACGGCATCGAGCGTACCGGCTTTGCGAAAATTCCAATGGATGAAGCGTTGACGGAAGTTTGCCTCGACCTTTCCGGACGGGCATGGCTTGAATGGCGCAATGACGAGCTCTTGCCCCCTGTCATCGCCGGAGACGAAAAAGATATTTGGCGTGAATTTTACAAAGCATTCGCAAGCAGCGCGAAAATGAATTTGCACGTACAATTTCTTTATGGCAAAAACGGACACCACCTGCTTGAATCCGTAGCAAAAGGAATAGGCAAAGCCCTGCGCCGCGCTGTTGTTATCAATGATGAAACTGCCACAAGCACAAAAGGAAGTTTGGATTTATGAAAAAAATACTTTTGCTCGCCCTTGCCTTCATAAGTCTATGTGCGGCAGCCTGCCGCGAACAAGCGATAATCCCCGCGCTTCCCGCTCCCGTGACCATTGCCGTAGCCCCTTACAACCAGCCCACGAACGAGGCGCAGCTCTTGGCAGGCTACATTCCCAAAGAGCAAGGACTCGCCTCCGCAGTCGATTTCGCTCGTTATAATGAGCTATTAAAAGCAAAACTTCAAAAGACCCAAAGGAACTATATCTTTCTAACCCAAAGCGATTTAAGCGTTTCCATTCAAAGAGACAGCAAGAACCGCCCCAACGTCCTGGCAACATGGGCAAAAATCGCCCAAGATAAAAACGCCGATTACATCCTTGTTCCGCAAATTTTGGAACATGAAGAAAAACAAGGGGTAGGCGGAGATGTTTTCTCCCCCGCCCGTCTTATAGCGGATTTTTACCTTGTCAAAGCCCTGCATCCGGAAACGGAATCAAAAGACGGCTTTTTGCAGGCCCGCTCCCATTATCAAGAAATAAGCTTTATTAAGGTCAATGCGTCCGGTGAGGATTATGTCACCCCGAGACAGCGCCAAAACATCATTTATTTTGTCAATGAATCTATGAACAAGATGATACATGAATTTCATTTATCATTGCAATAGGATGCTTATATGATTATTTTCCCTGCGGTGGATTTGAAAAATGGCAAAGCCGTGCGTTTAAAACAAGGAAAAGCGGACCAAGTTTCCGTTTTTTCTGACGACCCGGTGCAAATGGCGAAGCATTGGCAAAGCCTTGGAGCCGGATACCTGCATTTAATCGATTTAGACGGCGCTTTTGAAGGAAAAAGCGTCAATGCGGAAATTGTCAAAGAAATTTGCCAAAAACTTGATATTCCCGTCCAGCTCGGAGGCGGAATACGCTCGGAAGAAATTGCTGATTTTTGGCTCAATTTAGGCGTAACCCGAATTATTATCGGCACAATGGCTCTTGAAAATTTTGCCCTGTTTGAAAAAATTTGTAAAAAATACCCCGGCAGAGTGGGTGTTTCCTTGGATGTTCAAGGAAAAAAACTCAAAACAAGAGGCTGGGTCGAAGATTCCGGCAAAGAAATTGATGAAATTCTGCCAAAACTGCAAAATGCCGGCTGCGCCTTTATCATTTATACCGATATAGAACGGGACGGCATGCACAGCGAACTTAATTTTGCCGAAATTGAACGCCTTGCGAAACTTTGCCCACTGCCCCTTATTGCCGCGGGCGGAGTTTCCACTATGGAAAGCGTTAAAAAGCTTTTGCCTCTTGCAAAAAATTCTTCACTGCAAGGAATTGTTTCCGGACGCGCAATTTACGAAGGCACGCTTGATTTTAACGAAGCGATAAATTTTATTAAAAAAAATTAAATTTACCAACCAAATAATTTATTATGAAGTTTTGGGCAGTTAAACCATCTACAAAAAGTCTAGATTTTTTCAAAATAGCCTAAAGGCTTTTTGCACACTGCCGATAATATTTTTGTTGAAACGACAGTCCAATACTAAAAGCGCCAACTTGGACTTCCGTTTTCTTCAGTGAACGGCTATGGAGGTTCTTATGAAGATAAGCAATAACAACGGATTTGAAACATATCCCATCGGCTTGAATGAAATTTCTTCCGCAAGTAAAATTGCAAAGCAGGAAGAAACAAAAAGCATTTTGCCGAATACGCAGCCGGCTCAGGATACGGTTTCTCTTTCCGAAGACGCAAAATATCATGCGCTGGCGAAAATTGAAGCTCTTGAAACACCTGATATTCGTACGGATAAGGTTCAGCGCCTCAAAACCATGATTGCAAACGGTACGTACGAATTTAATAGTATGGATACGGCAAAAGCCATTGTAAAAGACCTTTTTGCGCACAAGGAATTGCTTTTAGCGAACTAAATTTTCACAAACGGTTTAACGAAAGGCGGGATATTTTCCCGCCTTTCAGCTTTTAATAGCATAAAGCGCCCGTGCATTGTTTCCAAAATCATACAGCGTTTTTATTTCAAAAAATGCATAAGAAGAACATAGTTCCCGCAAAGCCCGCCCTTGGTCATAACCATGCTCAAGCAATATCAAACCGCCTTTCCGAAGAATTTTTTCACCCAAAGCAAGAATTTTTTCCGCATGATACAATCCTTGTATTCCTGCAAGAGAATTGCCTGAAACAAGGGCTGTTTTGGGTTCATATCCTTTTACCCCCTTATCCAATATCTCATATTCATAATCAGGAATATAAGGAGGATTGCTGGTAAGACAGTCGATTTTAGCTGTATGCAAAATCTCGAGTTCAAGCTTTTCAGAAAAATTCGTATCCGTAAAATCAGCCGTAAAAAAAGCGCATTTTTCTTGCAGACCCAGATTTTCGGCATTTTTTCGCGCAAGTTCCACGGCTTTTGGGTTTATATCGATTCCGACGCCGCAGGCGTTTCCGCATTCTTTTAATACGGATAATAAAATACAGCCGGTGCCTGTTCCCAAGTCAACAATTTGAAAATTTGATATTGCGCACGTTTTTTCCGAAGTATTCTCATTGTCTTTTTGGAAATAATAGAATTTTATCGCCTCATCCACTAAAATTTCCGTATCGGGACGCGGAATAAGCGTTGAATTATCCACAAGAAAATCATACCCGTAAAATTCTTTCCGCCCGACAATATATGCCAACGGCTCGCCATTTTTTCTTCTTTCAAAACAAGTTAAAAACGTTTCACGCTCCGATGCCGTCAGTTCGTATTCCTTATGGGATAAAAGAAAAACCTTATCTTTTTCCAACACAAAAGACAAAAGATGATACACTTCATTTGCCGCGTCGGCTAACCGTTCCATGCCGCAATCAAAGGAATTTTTCCCTTTTGCCTGCAAACAGGCGAAAAGTTCCTTGGCATATTCCGAAATAATGAAATGGATTGAAAACGTTTCCATAAAACCCTTCATTCCCTATTGTGAAAAATATCTTATCCCCAAAACCCCAATAAAATGAAAACCGTTTCCAACATAAAAAATAATGTGTGAAAAAGCAACGTTCAAAACATAGTCCCGAATTTTCATTTATGCGCAGTCATTCCATTACAGAATTAATATGTTGATTTTATAAAATTTTTTATCATTTAATTTGATTAAACACAAAAAATATAAAAAAAGTTAAAATATGTGAAAATATATACTTGCAATAATCTCAAAAAAGGATAAGATGATGATAACAATAAAATTGTGCTTTACAAATTTTATTAGGGAAATTTTAACAAGGAGAGTCGTATGTCTCAACATGATGAAAGCATCGTTATAGACAGAGCGAAAAGTAGTTGGTCTGATCTTTGGAAGAAAGAAGACTATTGGGCAATTTGGGTTGGTTTAGCCATCGCATTCTTTGCAATGTTTTTAATCCTTCCTTCAAAATCTGATTTCGTGCAAAAAATCCAAGCTCAGAATGACATCATTTCAGTAGAAAAAGCAAAACCATACGATACTGTTGCTTTAGTCGAAGCTAAAAAAGCTAAAAAAGCAATTATGGGTGGTTCTTTGCCTGCAATGAAAGAATTTAAATCTTATTTTGCAACCCCTAAAAAATGGAGCGGCAATCCTTTGGATTCCATGGTTCTTTCAAAAGAACAAGCTGACGCTTTGAATGCTGACAAAATGGATAAAGTAAATGAAGCCAAAGCTGCTGCAGCTGCCGCAAAAGAACTTGCCGTCACTGCCGATACCTTGGCTCAGGAAGCTAACTACCAAAATGCACAGCTCAATGCTGAAGCGGAAGAAGCGATCACCGCTTGGCAAAAAGCTGACAAAGCTTCTTCAAAACTTCAGGAAAAATTGGCAAAACCTTATAATCTTTTCCCTAAAATGATTATGCTTGGTATCGGTATCGCCCTTATCATGAGTATCGGTATCTTCTTCATGGGATTCAGCGTTGCGAAGTTCCTTATCGGTTTTGTCGGCGTATTCATTCTCTGCGTAATCGCTAACATTTTGGGTAAACACGCAGGCATGAGCTACTACGGATTGAATGCTGAAATTTGGTCTATCGTTCTCGGTATGCTTATCGCCAACACAATTAAAACTCCAAAATGGATGATGCCTGCCGTTCAAGTTGAATACTACATCAAAACCGGTCTTGTTCTTCTCGGTGGTGAAGTTCTCTTCACAAAAATCGTAGCCATCGGTATTCCCGGTATCTTCGTTGCCTGGATCGTAACGCCTATCGTTCTTATTTCCACTTATATCTTCGGTCAAAAGATATTAAAAATGGAATCCAAGACATTGAACATCACGATTTCTGCAGATATGTCCGTTTGCGGTACTTCCGCCGCTATCGCAACAGCTGCAGCCTGTCGCGCTAAAAAAGAAGAACTTACCCTTGCCGTTGGTCTTTCACTCACCTTTACGGCAATCATGATGATCGCTATGCCGGCTCTCATCAAGGCTATCGGCCTTGACCCGGTTCTTGGCGGTGCATGGATCGGCGGTACTATCGACTCAACCGGTGCTGTTGCCGCTGCAGGAGCTTTCCTTGGCGATACAGCAATGCAAGTTGCAGCTACCATTAAGATGATCCAAAACGTGCTTATCGGTGTGACCGCATTCTTCGTTGCTATTTACTTCACAACAAGAGTAGAACAAACTGCCGATGGCAAAGTCAGCCCAATGGAAATTTGGCACAGATTCCCTAAGTTCGTTCTTGGCTTCTTAGGCTTGTCCATCCTTCTTTCCTTCATGAGCGCAAGCTATGGCTCAGACCTTGCTTACTCCATCATTGACAAGGGTGTTGTCGATGTAACCAAGGGTCTTCGCGGATGGTACTTCGCTCTCGCGTTTATCTCCGTCGGTCTTGCTACCAACTTCCGTGAACTTGCGGTATACTTCAAGGGCGGAAAGCCATTCATTCTTTACGTTTGCGGTCAAACATTCAATATCTGCCTGACCATTCTCATGGCTTGGATCATGTTCGACCTCGCATTCCCGGAAATCAAGGCTTCCCTTTTGCAATAATGAACGGTTAGCCTAAACCATAAAGGCATGCGGTTTTCCGCATGCCTTTTTTATTTAACCGCTGAAAATTCAAATTAATAAAAAATGCTTGACAGTTATAAAAAATCAATATAAATAAATCTCGTTGAATACGGTTTTGCCGTTTTCAATGTTGCATTTATGCAACCTGTTATATACAGACGAAATTTATTGGTATATAGCCGGGTGGTCTTATTTGGCCTCCCTTTTTTTATTGCAAAAAATAAGGAAAAGCATGAAACCGGAAGAAAAAAATATCGGAAGGGCGAAGCTGCTGGACATTGTCCGGGAAGCTGCCGCTGTTGCCGCAAAAAGTTTCAATCTGAATATTTGGGGAATTGAACTTCTTGGCAGCGGAACCCGTCCTGTCGTGCGGATTTTTGTTGACACCCCATGGGAGAATAAAAGTATTCCATTCATAAAACCGCTCACCCGCGAAGAAAAAAGCAGACAAAAATCTGTCCACCCCATGGCACGGCAAAAAAATCAAGAAGAAGCCGAAGAAAATCTTTCCGAAGAATCCGGTGTCAATATTGACGACTGCGCTGAAATTTCCCGTCTTGTGGGACTCAGCCTGGAAGTTGAGGACATTTTTGCCGACGCATGGATTTTGGAAGTTTCATCTCCGGGTCTTGAACGGACGTTTTTTGAAATAAGCCAATTGCGTCCTTACATAGGACACCCTCTTGATATTACCCTTGAAACAGCACACAAGGATTTTGAAAACAGAAGAAAATTCACCGGAACATTGAAAAGCGTCCAAGCAAATGCATTCACCCTGACTTTGGATTCTCCGAACGGAACAGAATGCGTCATTGATTGGGAAAATGTAAAAAAAGCCCATTTGATACATGTTTTTCCGGAAACTACTCTCAGCAAAACAAATTCACGCAAATAAATGCGGAGGCTAACACATGAATTTGGAATTAAAAAAAGCGATTGATCAAATCAGCAAAGACAAAGGCATTGATCGGGCACAGCTGATCACAACCTTGGAAGACGCAGTAAGGACTTCCGTTGAACGCAGATACGGCGATGATTTGGATGTCGAAGTCCGTTTCAATGAAGACACGGGAGAAATTGATATTTATCAATTTAAAATCGTTGTGGAAGAAGTTGAAAACGAATTGACGCAAATCACTCTTGCCGAAGCTCGTGAACACGATCCCTCTGTTGGTTTGGATGATGAAATGGGCTTCCGCATGAAAATTGACGACCTTGGCAGAATTGCGGCGCAATCCGCCAAACAGGTCATTATTCAGCGCATGCGTGATGCCGAACAAGAACAAATTTATAATGAATACAAAGACCGTATCGGCGAAATTGTCAGCGGAATAACCCAGCGCCGTGACAAGGGCGGCTGGATTATCAATCTTGGCAGAACAGAAGCGCTCCTGCCCAAGGACGAACAAATCCCCAAAGAACACAATAAACGCGGCGAACGCACCCAAGCTCTCATCATTGATGTAAAAAAAGACGGAAGAGGTCCGCAAGTCATTATTTCCCGCGCCCACAGGGATTACCTCGCAGCCTTATTCCGCTTGGAAGTTCCGGAAGTTGACGACGGAACAGTCCAAATCATGGGGGTTGCCCGCGACCCCGGCTCCCGTGCTAAAGTCGCAGTCCTCACACGTGACAGGGATGTCGACCCGGTAGGCGCCTGTGTCGGTGTACGCGGCTCACGCATTCAAAATATCGTGCAGGAGCTCCATGGCGAACGCATTGACATCGTCGTTTGGAACCAAGACATCACGGTATATGCGAAAAACGCCTTGGCACCAGCCGTCATTACGAAAATTGTCGTGGACGAAGCTGAAAACCTGCTTGAAGTAACCGTTCCGGACGAACAGCTTACCAATGCCATAGGACGCAAAGGACAAAACGTAAAGCTTGCGGCTAAGCTTTTAGGTTGGAAAATTGATATTTTCTCCGAAACACGCTATAAGGAAGCCAATGGAATCGGCCGCGGCTTGGAACAAATTGCCAGTGTTGCTGAAATCAGTGTCGAACAATTGATAAAAGCCGGTTTCCAGAATTTAGACGATTTGCGCAATGCAAGCGATGAAGAAATTTCCGAAAAATTATCATTAACCCAAAACCGTATTGCGGAACTTCGTTCAGCGATCAGTTTCCTTACCCCCGTGATCGAGGGTAATGAAGAATAACGGTTCAACCTGCTTTTTTGGCAAAATGAAAAAAGAAAAACATATACCGATGCGAATGTGTGTATTTTGCAGAAAGAAATTTGCCAAAAAAGACAGTATACGTTACGTGTTTTCCCGAGAAAACGAGGAACAGTATGGGGGAACACTTGAGGTGGATTTAGCCCAAACAAAAGAAGGGCGTGGCTATTATGTTTGTTCCTCAGAAGAATGCCAACAAAAAATTACCCAAAAAGGCTCTATCCGTCGCAAGCGTAAAGGGGCATAAGATTATGAGTGAAAAAATGAAAATAAAAGATTTAGCTCAAGAACTTGGTATAAATGTGAAAGAGCTGCAAAAAGACTGCAGCAAGCTCAATATTGAAGCAACAAAGTCAACGCTGACAGAAGATGACGTGCAAAAAATAAAAGAATACAGACAGGCTCACGCCAACGACAAAATAGAACAGCGTGAAACCGAGTCCGGAGTCATTGTTCGCCGCCGCAAAACAGAACCGGCAAAAGCGGAAACCAAAAAAGAAGAGAAAAAGCCTGCCGAAGCAAAAGCTGACGCTCAAAAAACAGCTGCTGACGAACAAACCGAAAAAACCGAAAAAGGTTCCAAAACGGCTGAAAAAACAAGCGGCAAAACCGCCGGTAAAACAGCAGGAAAAGCAAGCGCCAAACCTGCGGAAAAAGACGCGGAAGCAAACGACGTAAAAGCAGAAAAACCCAAAACGGCGAAAGCGGCAAAAACGAAAAAAGTTATTGATACCCCTGCAAAAATCATCACTCCTGCAAAAACTGAACAAGTCAAGAAAGCAGAAGCAAAAGCTGAAGACAACGCTGAAGCAGCGGCGGAAAACAAAACCGAAGTTAAAGCTGAAACCGTGGCTGAAACCGTAAAAGAAGCTGTCCAAACGGAAACAAAGCAAGATAAGCCTAAAACGGAACAAAAAACAGCCCCGAAAGAAGATACCCGTCCAAGGGAAGCGAAAAAAGCTCCGCTTGTGTCAGCTGTGCCGGACAATACCGCGACAAAAAGCATTCTACCCCCTGTCGGCACAAAGAAAACTGAAGCGCCGGAAGCCAAAAAAGATATTTCCCAAGTACGTGTCATTTCCCGTCCGGAACAAGGCGCCCGTATCATTGAAAGAGCGGAACGCCCGAACCGTAGCGACAGAAACGAAAACAGAGGCGACAGAAATTCCCGCAATGACAGGGCTCCCCGCGCTGACAACAGAAATGACAGAAACCGCGGTGAACGCCGTCAAGGGGACGACAGACCGCGCAATGCCAATGCGCCCCAAAGACGCGACAACCCCCGTTTCCAAGGCATGGACAAGGATAAGGACGCGCCGCAGCAAACGGCCCGTCCAAAACAAAACAAGTCCCCTTCTTTCAAAATGAACGATGCGTTCATGCCGCAGATTGAAAACGAGCAAAGCCGCAAAAAACGCAATAAAAATCGCCGCACTGTCGAATTCAGCCAAACGGAAACAGGCGATAATTTCCGCCGCCGCAGTAACAATGCCAATGCGTTCATGCTGGACGACGAAGAAACGGTACGCTACCGCAACCGTTCCAAAAAGAGCAAAAACAAACAGCAGGCGGTGCAGCCTACGACACAGCCCATGAAAGCCACAAAGCGGAAAGTCCGTTTTGAAGAAGCTATCCGTGTTGCGGATTTAGCCCACCAAATGAGTTTAAAATCCAATGAAATCATCAAGGTTTTATTCAATCTTGGCGTTATGGCGACTATCAACAGTTCTCTCGACCTCGACACGGCTACTCTTGTCGCCTCCGAATTTGGCTATGAAGTGGAAAAAGTGGGCTTCTCCGAAGAAAACTACCTTGTTCCTGCCGAAATCGACAGCCCGGAAAGCTTGCTTCCCCGTCCTCCTGTCGTAACCATTATGGGACACGTCGACCACGGCAAGACCTCCCTGCTTGACGCCATCCGCAAAACCAGCGTCACCAGCGGCGAAGCAGGCGGCATAACCCAGCATATCGGCGCATACCATGTAAAAACCAAACGCGGAGACATTGTGTTTTTAGATACTCCGGGACACGAAGCGTTCACAGCCATGCGTGCGCGCGGGGCGCAAGTCACCGACCTTGTCGTCCTTGTTGTCGCAGCGGATGACGGTGTTATGGAACAAACCCGCGAAGCCATAAACCACTCAAAAGCGGCCGGCGTTCCCATTCTCGTCGCCGTAAACAAAATTGACAAGGAATCCGCAAATCCCGACAGAGTGCTGCAGGAACTCGCCTCTCTCGGACTGCAGGCAGAAACATGGGGCGGCGATACCGTTGTCGGCTATGTTTCCGCAAAAACAGGACAAGGACTTGACGAACTCTTGGAACTTATCGCCCTGCAAGCGGAAATTTTGGAATTGAAAGCAAATCCGAATAAACCAGCCCGCGGTCGTGTTGTCGAAGCGAAACTTGACAAAGGACGCGGTCCTGTGGCGACGGTTCTTATCCAAGAAGGAACGCTCAAACAAGGCGATGCTTTTGTCTGCGGCGTTTTTGCCGGTCGTGTGCGTGCGTTTTTCAACGATCAGGGCAAAAAGGTGAAAGAAGCAGGACCATCCATTCCTGTTGAAATTCAAGGTTTTGACGGCGTGCCGGAAGCAGGCGAGGAATTTATTTGCCTGGCTGATGAAAAAGCCGCCCGCCGTATTGCGGAATCCCGTGCTATCAAACAACGCGAAAAAGAACTTGCGAAACAATCACGCGTTACCCTTGAAACGTTCCTTGCAAGCACGCCGAACGACAGTGAAGCGAAGGTTCTTAATCTTGTCCTCAAAGCCGACGTTCAAGGCTCTCTTGAAGCCATTACCGACGCGCTTGTCAAACTGGGCACGGACAAAGTCCGCATTTCCGTCATCCATAGCGGCGCAGGAGCTATCACGGAAACGGACATCATGCTTGCGGCGGCTTCCCATGCCATTATTTTAGGCTTTAACGTCCGCCCGACTGCGAAAGTGAAAGAAGTTGCGGAACGGGAAGGCGTCGATATTCGTTTCTACGATATCATTTACAAGCTTGTGGAAGAAATCAAAAGCGCCATGGCGGGCATGCTCGCGCCTGTAAGCAAAGAAGTTTACTTGGGACAAGCGGAAATCCGCCAAACATTCAGTGTGCCGAAAATCGGCGTCATCGCCGGCTGCATGGTCACGGACGGCAAAATGCAGCGCAACGGCGGCATCAGGCTTCTGCGTGACGGCGTTGTTGTTTACACAGGTAAAATCGCTTCTCTCCGCCGCGTGAAAGACGACGTGAAAGAAGTCGCCAAAGGTTTTGAATGCGGTATCGGTCTTGAAAACTTCAATGACATCAAAACAGCTGATGTTCTGGAATGTTTTGAAATGATTGAAGAAGCCGCGACCCTTGACTAAAACCTTTCTCAATAACCAACGGAAAAGCCTTGCAGTTTTGTGAGGCTTTTTCCATAATTGCTTTTTTGCGGCATGCTTGCAATACCCAAAAAGTGAGGACATATGGCTCGGTTAACCGCCCGATACGAAAACGGCATTTGTGTTGATATTGAAATAAAACGCGAAAACGCCCTTCCTTTCCAAATGCTGGGAAACGGAGGCAAAAACCGCGAACTTGCAATACTTCCGAAAGATTTTGACCAAACAAAACATTTGGCGGTCTTTCTTGGTTACGGAATGGGTATCGCCTTTGCAGAATTTCGCAGACGCTATCCCGCAGCTCCCCTTGCTATTGTTGACAAAGAACAGGATATTTTGGAAGCGTTGAATTTTTCCTGTCCGGAAGGCGTGCTGCTCATCAGCGAACACGACAAAAAGGAAGCCATTACCAAGCTTACGAAATGGCAGGAAAAAAATCAAAAAAAAGCTCTTTATCCTGTCATAAACCCTTTTTATCAGCGTCTTGACAGGGAATATTACGGTTTTTTGCGTGAACACGCGGCTGCCAGCCAAAAATTCAATTTTTGGGATAAAGCGAAATACGCGAAATTCCAATCTTCCTCACCAAAACTTTTGCTTATTTCATCCAAATATTTTCTTATGGGCGAAGTGGAAACGGCCTGTAAGAATTTAAAACTCGAATACCGCCATATCCAGCTCGGCAATGATGAAATCGCCCATTCCGAATTTGTCAGACAATTATTGGAAGAAATCGTTTCCTTCAAGCCGGACGCCCTCATCACCCTCAACCATTTGGGCGTTGACCGTGAAGGGGTTTTGATGGATTTGATCAACAAATTGGAATTGCCTTTCATTTCTTGGTTTGTCGATAATCCTCATCTCATTCTCTATTCCTATGAAGGGCTCACTTCTCCGTTCCTGCATATTTTCACATGGGATTTCGACAATGTTCCAAGCCTGAAAGCCAAAGGGTTCAATAACGTGTATTATTTGCCCCTTGGAACGGACGCTGAACGCTTCAATCCCAAAAATAAAGAAAAACTCGTCGCTCCCGCATGGAAAAGTCCTGTTTCCTTCGTGGGCAATTCCATGATTGACAAGGTGCAAAAACGCTTGGATGCCTGCAATCTTCCAAAACGCTTGTATGCTGATTTTTTCGCCCTTGCCAAAGACTTTATTTCCTCCCCGAAAAGAATTGCCGAAAAATTCATCCTTGATGACGGAAAACAACTTTTTCCGGCACTTATCAAACATTATCAGGAGCAATTCGATACGGAAGAGAAACTCGCCTTTGAAACAGGCATGACATGGGAAGCCACACGCGTTTACAGGCTTGAGTGCGTAAAACAGACCCTTGATTTCAATCCGCTGCTTGTGGGCGACCATGGCTGGAATGTTTTTTTGGAAAAAGAAAAACGCCCGTGGCGCTGGCACGCCCCTATCAATTATTACGACCAGCTCCCCTATTTTTATCCCCATTCAACCATAAATTTCAACTGTACCAGCATGCAGATGAAAGGAGCGTCCAATCAGCGGATTTTGGATGTCCCTGCGACAGGTTCTTTTGTGATAACCGATTACAGGGAACAAATGGAAAATATGTTCGATATTGGCGAAGAAATTATTTGCTATAAGAATAATGAAGAAATTCCTGACCTTATACGCTATTACCTCAATCACGGGAAAGAAAGGGAAGCCATTGTCCGGAAAGGACGCGAACGTGTTCTCAAATGCCACACATGGACGCACAGGATGAGCGAAATCTTATCTGTCATGAAGGAATGGTATGGCAGAACTCAATACTGATCTCCTGATTATCGGCGGAGGAGTCACAGGGCTTTGCACCGCCTACCTTTGCCGAAAGAAAAATATTGACTGCACGCTCATAGAATCCCAGGAAACACTTGGAAAAAAATGGCGTTTGGCGGGCGGGGCAATGGGAAATATGACCAATAGGACCATAAGCCCCGAACACTATGTCAGCCATAACTCCAAACAAGCCAAAAAGCTTTTGCAAACGCTTTTCAAATCATGGACGACGGAACATGTTCTCGCCTTTATGCATGAAATGGACATGGAATATGAAGAACGCGATTTCGGACAGATTTTCTGCAAAAAACCGGTAAAAAACCTTATCGGCACACTCGTACAATCACTTGCGAAAACCCGCATTCTGACAAATGAAAAAATCCAAAGTTTTTCCTGCGAGCAAAAAGACCCAAAAAAACATTATATCATACAAACAAAAACGCATACCATTAGATGCGGCAAACTGGTTATCGCAACAGGTTCAAGCGCGTATCCGCAATTGGGAGCAAGCGATTTCGCCCTGCAAGTAGCCCGAAAATGGGGACACAAAACATTTCCGTTCCGTTCCGCCCTCGCCCCGCTGCTTTTGCCGGAACACTCCCCTTTACTCGGCTTAGAGGGCATATCTCTGCCCGTACGCATGAAAAGTTTTCGGGACGGACAGGAAAAAGCGGACCCTTGCGGCATAAGGGCTCTTCTTTTCACGCATACCGGTTTAAGCGGTCCCGCAGGCTTGGTCATTTCCTGCTTATGGAAAGACGGAGAAACAATTTCCATAAATTTTTTGCCGGAAGACAATCTTTTGGAAAAAATGCACGATACGGCAAACGGGAAAAAATTAGTCAAAAATCTAATCCTGCCCCTCATGCCCGACAGACTTGCTTATACGCTTATGCCGAAAGACTTGCAAGAACGAAAAATAGCCGAACTTTCAAAAAAAGACCGTGAACGCCTTATCGCATCCATACAAAATTATCAGTTCATTCCCAAAGGGATTGACACATTCAAAAAAGCCGAAGCCTGTATCGGGGGCATTGAACTTGACGGCGTGACGGCGAACCTTGAAAGCAAGCTGCACGAAAATCTTTATTTCGGCGGGGAATGCCTTGACATTACGGGACTTTTAGGCGGATACAACATCCATTTCGCCCTTGCCTGCGCCCATAAAATCGCAAGCAAAATATGATTTCTTGCTTTTTTTTATAAAATATTTTAATCTGATCATATTCTTTTTAAGGAAATACCATATGGAACCCATAAAAGCTACAAGAATAGCAAAGATTGATACTGTCGCGCAAAAACTCTGCGACATGGATTCACTGAAAAACGTGCTCCATTGCGGAGAATGCGAACATCCCATGCCCTCTCATGAAGCATTAAAAGAAATTGTAAGCCGCATTAAAGCTATTGTTTTTCCGGGATATTTTGGACCATCGCAAGTCCATATCGAATCACTCGGCTACCATATCACGGCAAGTCTTGACAGCACCTACCGGCTTCTTACGGAACAAATACGCCGCGGCGGCTGTTTCGCTTGCGCCGATTATTCCAAAGACAAAAGAGGCTGTGAAAAGGCCTCCGCAGAAATCGCCATGCAATTTATGGAAAAATTGCCTGAAATCCGCCGCCTGCTCGCTCTGGACGCGCAAGCCGCCTATGAGGGCGACCCCGCAGCGGTAAGCCCCGGAGAAACCATTTTCTGCTATCCGTCAATGCTTGTCATGACCCACCACCGTATCGCCCACGAACTGTACAAACTGAATGTGCCCATCATTCCGAGAATGATTTCCGAAATGGCGCATTCCCATACCGGAATTGATATTCACCCCGGAGCGAGCATAGGCGAACGTTTCTTTATCGACCACGGTACCGGCGTCGTTATCGGCGAAACCTGTATCATAGGTTCTAACTGCCGTATTTACCAAGGTGTGACATTGGGCGCTTTTTCCTTTGACAAAGCAGATGACGGCACGCTGGTTAAAGGAATAGCCCGCCACCCGATTTTGGAAAACAATGTGACCGTTTATGCCGGCGCTTCCATTTTAGGACGCATCACCATCGGCGAGGGCGCTGTTATCGGCGGCAACGTATGGCTCACCAAAAGCGTGGCTGCCGGTGAAAAAATAGTGCAGAGCCACGGCTCAAAAGCAAAAGAAGGCGAACCGTTAAAAGGACATGCCTAGGAGTTTTCATGCAGGAACGACAGCTTAGCACGATTTGGGCTTTTTTGCTCGGTTTATGTTGGCCCGGAGCTTCATTATTATGTGTAGGAAAAGCCAAACATGCTCTCCTCATCGGATTTTTACTTGTGTTTTACGCTTTTTTCCTTGCATTCATGCCTGTCCGCTTCATCATCCTCACCCTCTACCTCTATATCATTGTTCACGCCATCGCCCTTCTTTACGGACTCACCATAGGCTTGTTGGAAGCGAGAAAACCCAAAAAAGAAATCATGGTGCAGGATATGGCTTCAGAAATGTTTTTCTTTCTTGTTTTCATGCTCTCAACAATTTTTCTGATCTTCAATACTCCGGTAAAATTTTATAAAGTGCAGCAGGATTTTGCCCATGTGGGCGAAAACGATATCGTTGTCGTTCAAGAAAAAATTCCCCTTATCGGACACCATTACAACGATTCCGTCATTTTTTACACGGATAATTTCGAGGAACGCTTGGGGGTTGTCAAAGCCGTTGCAGGCGATGTTTTGGAATTTAATGACGGTATTTTATACAGAAACGGGAACGAACTGGCTAAAATCGCCTCATTCCCTATTAAAAAATTCATTGTTCCAGACAACTTACTGCTTATTGAACATGATAAGGAAAAAGATATTCATGTGAAAGAAGATGAACAGTTTGAAACCCAAGACACAAAAACCCTTACATTCCTGACCGCCCACCGGATAAAAGGAAAAGCCCTGTTCGTCCTTTACAGCACTTCCTTGAAAAACATAGGAAAACGGCTGGTCTTCGCCACCGTCGCAAGATAAAATCATTTTTAAATTAACCAGTTAATTTTTATAATTAACTTGTTATATTAAAAGCAAAAAGCCCGATCTTCATGAAACGTATCGGGCTTTTTTTTCATAACGTCATTATCCGACGAAAAAAGATTGTTTCCCCATACAAGAAAACAATCTTTTCATCAATGAATTTTCAGTTCAATCAAACAATCAATCTAACTTGTCAGCATAAACGGAGTTGCATTCCGGTTCCGCATTTGCACATGGCAGATTTTCCCACATCACGGCAGCAGGAAACTCTTCCGGAGAATGCTTGCTTAGCATTGAACCGAAGAAAAGCCCCAAGAAACTGAACAGGAAACCGAAAATCGTTTGGTCGAAAGTTATGCCGAGCAAAGGCCAGATTAACGTTGAAACCAATCCGCCGACCATGCCGCACAAAACACCGGTTTTTGTCGTTCTCTTTACAAACATGGTTGCGAGGAAAGGAAGAACGAGCGTTGTCGCCGTAAGACGCAGCACCCATTGGTAAATAGCCAGAATACCGCTGAAATACATTGCAACGATGAATGCGGCAAGAGCAACAAACAACACGGTAATACGCGATACAAACAAAATTTGCTTATTGGTTGCATCGGGATTGATCAATCTTCTGTACAGGTCGTGGGTCAAGCTTGAACTGCCTTGCAGGATAAACGAATCCGCACCCGTCACAAGAGCGGCGAGAAGCGCGCAATAAATAAATCCGCCGATATAAGGAGGAAGCAAATCTTTCACCACCCTTGAAAAGATCATGTCACCATTGATATCCGCCGGTAAAAATAAACGTGAAGCAACGCCGATAATGCAGGGCATCAATAAAATGAATGAACAAATCAAAACAGCCGTCACGTTCGCTCTAAAAGAAATTTTTTCTGTTTTGGCGGCAAAAATACGCTGCCAGCTTGATTGCCACATCAAATAAAAAGGTCCCACAGACAAGAAATATAAAAATACTTCCTGATAACCGAACGGTCCCGCCGGTGATAAATATTCTGGAGGGGTCACTTCTATGATATGTTCAAAGCCGCCTGCAAATTTTACGGTTGCCATGGTAAGAATAATAATGCCTGTCACAATGATGATCGCCTGCAGCGCATCGGTAATGATGGTTCCCGGCAAACCGCCCAAAACGGTAAAAGCAAAAATAAGCGCCGTGGAAAGGATAAGCCCAGTAGTCGGGTCCAAACCGAAAATAGTCGTCCAAATGGTGTTCATTGCGATATACTGCATCGCTGTTGTCGGAATGGCATAAATGAATGCGGACAAAATAGAGGGAATGATACCCACTTTAGGACCGAAACGCTGTCCGAAAAGGTCAGCCAAGGTATAGAGCCTTTGTCTTCTCAAACACTTGCCGAACACGATAATCAAAAGAAGAGTGAAGAAAATGCTTGCGAAAGAAAAACGAAGGTATGCGGACATACCGACATTAAACGCAAGTCCTACCGTGCCGATAAATACGGACGCGCCGCACCATGTGCTGATAACCGTGCCGACAATAGGCCAAAAGCCCATATTCCAGCCACCGATAAGATAATCGTCAGCTGATTTCACTTTCATAAAATAGTAAAACCCGATACCGAACATAATCGCAAAATAAACGACTATGTAGCTTAAATACCAAGAAAATCCTTCAATCATAAAAGCCCCTCTCTATTTTTTTATTGGTTTTATGCTTTATAAACAATCTTTCCGCCGCAAACAGTCATGCAAATTTTCGTATCGATGATAGTTTCGGGAGCAATTTTTTCAATATCACGTTCAAGAACAACCATATCGGCGTAATATCCCGCTTTTAAGGCTCCTCTGTCATTTTCCGACAAACAGCAAAGAGCCGCGTGAGTCGTATACGCCTGCAGCGCTTGATATGGAGTGATTTTTTGATCTTCACCGTAAATTTTTCCGCCGCTGCTTTTTCTGTTTACCGCCGTATTGATACTTTCAAGAACCATGATAGGAAGAACGGGACTGTCGGAATGCAGGGAAAACGGCATATCGCGGCGGACGGCGGAACCTGCCGGATTCATGCGACCGGTACGTTCCGGTCCCAAGAAAATACTTGCGTGCCTGTCGCCCCAAACAGAAATATGCTGTCCAAAAAACGACGGTATTATTCCTATGGCTTTCATGCGGTCCAGCTGATCTTCCCGGACGGTTTGAGCGTGAATAAGCAAGTGGTTTAATCGTACAGGCGACTTTTCATACGCCTTTTCAAAGGCTTGGATAACCCCTTCTGAAGCTTGATCTCCATTGGTATGAACAGCGACTTGAACACCCATCAAATGATATTTTTCAATAATTGCGTCAATTTCTTCCTGAGGGAATAAAACGCTGCCCTTATATCCCGGTTTTGAATAATAATCTTCGCTTAATGCGGCGGTGAAAGCCTGAATCGAGCCATCGGTAAAATATTTCAATCCCCCGAATTTCAGGTAGTCGCTTCCAAAATTCCATAAGCCGTATTGGGCGAATGTTTCCATAACGCCGGGCATGAAATGCAAATATGCGCGGGCGGTCAATTTTCCCTGTCTTTCCAAATCCAAAAAACAGCGCATTGTTTTTTCCGGATTGGCGCTAAGCCCGATACCCCCCACATGGAATGTGGTGATGCCAACAGCGTTATAGTTATGAACCGCTTGTTCGATTAATTCTTTTAAACGCTCTTCTGTCGGTTCGGGCAAATATGCTATGGTTTCAAAAAAGGCGAATTCTAATAGCAAACCCGTAGGTTCGCCGTCTTCGCCGATAACATATTCCCCGCCCTCAACCTTATTGTTTTTTGTTATTCCTAATTTTTTAATCGCATAGCTATTGATATAACCAAGATGTGTTGAAATATGGAAAACAATGACAGGATGTTCCGTACTTACCTTATCCAAATCATGCTTATCCAAATGCCTGTTGTCCTGCAGTCCGGTATCGTCGTAACAATAGCCGATAACCCACTCGCCCTTGGGGGTTGCATGAGCTTTTTCTTTTAATTTATTGATAACGGTATCGATTGTTTTAAGACTCAAATCGCAGGAAACCCGTTCCAATGCCAATGCGCACATATCCAAATGGCTATGGGTATCGATAAAACCGGGATAAGCGACTTTTCCCTGCAAATCTATCACTTCATGCGGAACATTTTTCACATATTCCAAAATTTCGCTTTTTTTGCCCAATGCTTCAATTTTTCCGGCGCTTACGCAAACCGCTTCAACTTCCGGATTATTTAAATCCATAGTTTTAATCACACCGTTTACGAAAATCGTCTTTTGCTGAACAAACATACTCCCCCCCATTTTTTATTGTGAAACAACAGAAAAAAACATCAATGAAACGAATAATGACAACAGACAGCAAATATGCACAACCCGCCTTTTCTCTTGTCTAACCTATATATATATATATAGCAAGCAAATTTTCTCACTATCAAAAGATATTCCGCATTATAACAGTGTGATGATTATTGTTCAGACAGTCCCATAAAAGACCAATTCGCTTTTCATGGTTATTTCACAACACACTGTGTTAAAAACAAAAAAAAACACATCCCTAAAAAAGGATGTGTTCCTGAATGCCGCTTTTGATTGCTTGTGCGAACGGTCGGTTTTCAATAACTCATTTGATAAAGGAAGGAATTTTTTTATTCCATGAAAAAACAAAGAGAAGAATTAAGAGAAGTCAAGCTTAAGGTATCAATGTAAAAAAAAAAAATTGAAAAAACCATCATATTACAGTAGTTCAATATCTCCAACCATAAAAAAAGCCCCTTTTTCATATGTTAACAAGGTTACCGCAATACGTTTACAAGAAACAACGATAGTTGAGGGCATACCGTCACAATAATTAATGTCAATATTTGCACGCCGAGAAAAACCCAGCTTTCCCGCATGATATTGCCGATCTTTTCCTTGCAGATAGGCGCGGCAATCCAAAGCTGCGGTCCCATAGGAGGGGTAACCTCACCTATGATGGAACAAAAAACAGCAAGCGCGCCGTAAAGGGCAGGGTCAATCCCCAAATTAAAAACACTGGGCAAAAACAATGGCAGCACAATGACAACCATAGGAAAGCTTGAAAAAAAGAAGCCCATTACCAAAAGCAAGGCTTGAACAACTATAAGAAACGTGACGGGTCCCAGCTGCAAATCAATGACAAATTGTGAAATCATTTGCGGAACACCGATATATCCCAAAACTCTGCCGAACAAATCACCGCCAATGACCAAAAAATAAATCATGCTGCTGAGTTTTACCGTTTCAACAACGGAATGCATGAATACTTGGAAAGTAATTCCCTTATAAACGAAAATTCCAATCAACAAAGAATAAAAACAAGCCACAGAAGCGGCTTGGGTGGGACTGAAAATTCCAGAATAAATACCGCCTAAAACAATCACAGGCATAAGCAGAATGAAAAATGCTTTCCTGAACGCTTCAAACTTTTCCCTGCTTGTCGCCCTTACTTCCGAACGATAGCCGCGCTTCTTTGAAATGATGACGGACGTCACACACATGAGAAACGCAGCCAAAAGCCCCGGTCCGACCCCCGCCGCAAACAAATCAGAAACAGATACACGGTTGCTTGCTCCGAAAACAATCATGAAGACACTGGGAGGAATAACTGCGCCAAGCCCGGCTGACGTTACGGCAAGTCCCGAAGCGAATGCCCTTGAATAACCGGAATGAGCCATCATAGGCACAAAAATCGTTCCGATGATAGCAAGGCAGGCAGTTGCTGAACCTGAAATAGAACCTAAAAACGCCGCAAAAACACATATCGCGACAGCCATGCCTCCCGGTAAATGGCCAACCATCCTGTTCATAAAATCACGGAGGTTTGTCATTCCCCCGCCCCAAAGAATAAGATTGCCCGCCAAGATGAAGAACGGCATGGCAAGCATGGGATAGGAGCTCATTGTCGTAAAAAAGACTTGCGAAACATTGGCTAACGGCACATTCATAGTGTGGAGCATGATGACGACAGAACCGATACCAAATGTCACAGAAAGCGGAGTGCCGCACAAAAACAGTATCGCAATGGAAACAATAGCGATATAATCAACAATTCCCATATATCACCTCAATATTCGTTTTCTTGTTTTTGTGTGTCTTTTTCCCTTATCACATTGAAAAACCGTATCACCGCAAATACGGTGAACAGCGCCATGCCAATCGGAATGCAGCTTTCAACAAGCCAACGGGGCACAGACACTATCCGTATGATATTCATATTGAATTTATAATACTGGCTTGTCACGAGATAACCGCCGTAGGTGATAACCGCACCAAAAATAATGCAGATAACGATATTGATTGCTTCCAGAATTTTTTTGGGCGTACCTGACAGCCTGTCACGGACCATATCGACGGAAACATGTTCACCATCCGGCAAAATAGGTCCAGCCAACATCATTACGGACCAAATGGTAAGCCATACAGGCAAATCATACATCAAATCGACCGAAAAATTAAAAACAGTCCTGCAAACAATCTCTGTGAAATTTATGCTTACCCCTAAAAAAAAGACCAATGCCCAAAATTTATACCAATAATTTTTTATTTTCTTTATAATTGTTTTATTTTCGGAATGCGGCATAAACATATCCTTTTTCTGCGCCGCCGTTATCCGAAGACAGCGGCGGCTTTCTCAATTATCTTGTGCGGCGGATCGCATCGAGCAATTTCGGGTCAACAGACTGCAATAAATCAGCATTGGCTTCTTCCAAAAGCTTATTCCATTTTGCAGTTCTTCGGGAGTGAATCTGATAACTTCTCCCTTGGGATTATTATCCCACCATTCAATGACAGCCGCTTCATTATTATCAAAATAAGCTTGGCAATCCACAACGTTGACAACATACTCCATAGCCTTTCTTTCTTTTTCCGGCAAAGCATCCCACCATGCGCTATTGACAACCAAAGCCAACGGCATCGGTCCGAAATGATGGGAGATGACATACTTGCACGTTCTTGGCATGTCATAATATTCATACGCAAAAATATTATCGATATGACCGTCGATCATATTGGTCTGCAAACTGGATACGACTTCGGAATAAGGCATCGCAACACCGATAATTCCAAGTTTTTTAAACGCATTGCCAAAGGTTTGCTGTCCTGCATAGCGAATTTTTACCCCCTTCAGGTCTTCAACCTTCTCAATGGGACCCTTGTTTGTATAAACAAAGAAATTACCCATGGTCGTAGGCCATTTCAAGATACGGAACCCCTTGTTTTTTGCAAGCTCTTCCTGCTTCGCTTTCCATTCGGGAGTGTTCATGATACGGATAAAATGGCTCATATCCTTAACCAAGCCCGGAGTTAATAAAACACGCCACTCAGGGTCGAATTGCTCAATAAAATACGGGGTCGTATACGTGAATTGCCCGGCACCCATCGCAACAGCATTTAAAACATCTTCAGGAGATTTATATAAATCGCCTACCCAGCGGGCGGCATACCTGCCTCGCAATACAGGCAGCTCTTTCATATGAAAATCAAAAGCGCCGCAATAAACGCCCAGCATTTGCCCTTCGGGATAGGTCAATGCGGAGCTCGTCGGTTCCGGAAATAAGAATTTAACTTCTTGGGCTGCCCTCGCAATTCCGGAAGAAACCATTGCCATGCTTATCACAGCAAGCATTATTAATACTTTTTTAAGCATAGATTTCATAACATTCTCCTTTCTTAGAAGAGTAATATTTTTGTTTTATTATATGAAACACTTTTTTTATAATTAGAACTTAACACATTGTTATTTTTTTGTCAAGCTCTTTTAAATTTTACCCTGCGATTTTCATTGTCTTTTCATACTATCCGAAATAAAAACTCTTACTTTGAACCGTCAACAATGATTGAATCAAATTCTTCCCTATGCCTGCTGCGAAGCTCATATAATTTGGCAAGTTCAACCGACGCTCTTTTTTCAACGTCACCGGCGCATTCCAATAAGACATCCATAACCCTTACGGACGGTGTCATCGACAATAACCAACGCACCGTTTTGGCAATATCTTCAGGCTGTATCATTTTTTCCGGAGGCATTGATCCACCTTCACCGGCAGCCATATCCGTATTCACCCAGCCGGGACAAACGGTAGTGATACTGATTCCCTGAGATGAAAATTCGCGGTAAAGCGATTCATCAAGCCCCATCAAGCCGAATTTTGAGGCGGAATATCCGCCTAACTTGGAAACAGCGACTTTGCCGTTTCGTGACGCCATATTGATAATTCTGCCCCCGCCTTGTTTCACCATAAGAGGAATAATGGCTTTCATCAACAAAAACGGCGCCCGCAGATTTACCGCAAACAAGGTATCGAACGTTTCAACATCTTGTTCCAATGTTCCGGGAATACTTATTCCTGCCCCATTAAACAACAAATCGACCCGCCCATACTTTGAAACAATATGTTCCGCAGCTTCCGTCACTTTTTTCTCATCAAGAAGATCAAGAGCAAGAAGCTCTGGTGAATTTTTACCAGAAAGGGAATAAGCTCTCATAAATTCCTCTTTGGCCGCTTCCAAATTTTTCATACTCCGTGCAATCAAGATGACTTGATAGCCACATTCAACCAATTCACGGGCAACGGCTTTGCCAATCCCCCTGCTGCCGCCGGTAACTACTGCGATACGGTCAAAATCCATTTTAAACTCCTCTGCATTTCATGCAATGATTGTTTTGGATCTTCAACAAAAATGATTTGTCAAAAATTAAATAAAAGCTCCGATTATGTTTCATTATATGAAACATAATTTCATTATTGCATACAATATGTTTTTTTGTCAACCTATTAAGTAAAAAAACCGCCAAATTGCAGAATTGGCGGTTCTTTTACAAATAATCTCAAGCAATTGAATATGGTTAAAATAATTTTAACTCCAAATACCCCATGATCTCTTCCGAGGCTTCCTGCAGTAATGGTACCGCATCTTCATAAAACTTTGCAGCATCCCCATAAATCGTCCTTGTCAGACTTAATGCGTACTGAACAGGCTGTCCTTCAATCACAATGGGGATTCCGACCCCTTTGAGCCCGACACAAAGCTCGTCATTCATGATTGAATATCCCCGCGCCCTTGTTAATTCCAATTCCTGCAAAAAATTTTCTTTTTTAGTCGTATGAACCGTAAACTGCTCAAAATTCGTTTTCTCCATATATTTTTCTATGTCAGGAAGAGGCATTAATGAAAAAACAGCTTTGCCAAGAGCGGAACAATAAGCCGGAACGTGCCCGCCCTCATGAAACTGACTGTATGTCGTATTGTTGTTTTGCGCCAAATACGTTATGTCGTTTCCGTTCCAAACGCCAAGATTGCTGATAATATCGGCAGGAGCATGGAATTTTAAGGCAATGGAATTTAAAATATCAACAAAAATATTATGAAGTTCAATTTTGGGAATGATTCCGCTCCCCAATTTTTTAATCCTATCCGTTAAAATATAATTATTGGAGTCATCTTGAACAACATAACCATGCAATTTAAAAGTATTTAAAAAACGATAACTGGCGCTTTTCTGAAGCGATAAATTTTTTGCCATACTTGTTACGGTTGTGCTGTTATGCTCAACCAAATATTCAAGAACCTGTATCCCTTTGCTCAATGTCTGCAAATACGTAGGTTTCTTTTTCGCCATACCATCTCCTTTCATTCTCAAACCCTTTACCCATTTATTTTAATCCAAGAAATAAAAAAAAGCCAGAAAGATTTTATCATTAAAAATCATAAACAATCTTTTAATCCAGCACCTATTTCTAAAAAAAAGATAATTTTTTAATATTGACATTTCTTTTTATGTATACAATAATGAAATAAAGTTTCAAATAATAAAACAATTGTTATGGAGATTTCTATGAAAGCCATAATCGAAAACATACAGCATTTCAGCCTTCACGACGGTCCCGGAACCCGAACAACGGTATTTTTTAAAGGCTGCCCTTTAAAATGCCTCTGGTGTTCCAATCCGACAACACAAACCCCAAGGCGTGAATTGATTTATAAAAAAGACAATTGCCTGCGCTGTGGAAAATGTATCGCAGCCTGTAAACAAAATGCCCTGTCAATGGATACTTCACAAAAACTCCCTATGGTTCGCATTGATAAAAATCTTTGCACCGCCTGCAAAGAATGTAAGGAGCATTGCCCTGCGGACGCTCTTCAAACCATAGGAGATGAATATGACACCGCGGCACTATTCAATATCATAAAAAAAGACATCTTATTTTACCAAAACACAAATGGAGGGGTAACGTTTTCAGGCGGGGAAATGCTTATGCACTACCAGTTTGTCAGCGAATTGATAAAACAATGTAAAACACTCAATATTCACACGGCTGCCGAAACATCAGGCTTCGCCCCGTATGAGCATGTAAAAGAAATTCTATCCCGGCTTGACATGTGTTTTTATGACATAAAACATGTTGACGATGAAAAACATCGCGAAATAACTGGTCAATCCAATACATTGATTATTGAAAACCTCATAAAAATTTTAAAAGAAACAACACCCCCTATCACTATCCGCCTTCCATTGATCCCAACTATTAATGATGATGAAAACCATTTGGCGCGATATGCAGATTTTTTAAACAATCTGCCGAGGGATGTCACCTTTGAAATATTGCCCTACCATAGGTTGGGCAGCAACAAATACGATATGATGCAAATCGGTTACCAATTAACCGATATTGCCCCGGCGCCAAAAGAAACATTAAGCCGGCAAGTTCAATTTATAAGAGAAAAATTAAATTCAATTAAAGCACTATGCCAATTCTAAGCATAGTAAACAGGAGGATACAATGTGCCAATTACCCGATCTAAAGGATAGAATCCAATTTTTAAAAAATCAATTCTTCACTCACAAACCGTGCGTTTGCATTGAAGGCGCCCTCTCAAAAACACGTATTTTCAAAGAAAGCGAAGGCGAATCCATGATCATTCGCCGGGCGAAAGCTTTCAGGGAACACTGCAAAACCAAAACAGTCACCATTCAGCCGCGCGAACTTATCGTCGGCAATGCCGGTGCGGTCGCCCGCTCCATCCACGTATGTCCGGAATTATCCAATAACTGGATAATTGATGAGCTTGAAACCATGAGCACCCGCCCTCAAGACCCGTATCAGGTCACTGAAGAACAAAAAAAAATTTACCGTGAAGAAATTTATCCTTATTGGAAAGGCAAAACATTGCGGGATCATTGGAATTCATTAGCGCCTCAGGACGTTTTCAACATCGTTTCCGTCGGCGGAGTCATAGACAACGACGTTAAAACCGAATGCACCCCCGGCGATATGGTTCCGGCCTTTCCGCAGATCATTCTTCCCCTTGGTTTTATCGGGATAAAAGAAAAAGCGGAAAAAAATCTTGCCGCGCTTGATTTCAACGACATCAAAAACTTTGAAAAAGCTGAATTTTGGCGTTCCGTCATAATTTGCTGCGAAGGCTTTACGATCTTGTCAAAACGGTATGCTGACGAAGCAAGACGTTTGCTTGAACACGCAGACGAAGAAGAAAGGATTGCCGATTTAAAAAAAATTGCGCAAACCTGTGACAATCTCGCAGAAAAAGCACCTAAAACATTCATGGAAGCTATGCAGCTTGTTTACTTTGTTTTTGTCGGACTTTTCATTGAAGGAAATGCCGGCGGATATTCTCCGGGACTTTTGGACCAATACCTTCTTCCATTCTATACCTATGAAAAAGAACAAGGCACGTCAGATGAAGAACTGCTTGAAATTATTGAAGCCTTCTATGTGAAAACCGGTGAACAAATTTGGTATTGGAATGAAGGAGCCGCAAAACACTATTCAGGTTTTTGCGCGTTCCAAAATATCGCTGTCGGCGGCGTTGACAAATACGGCAACGATGCTGTGAATCCCCTTAGTTATATGTTCCTGCAGGCAGCTATTGACGTGCAAATGGTGCAGCCCTCCATTTCCGTCAGAATAAGCAAAAAAAATCCGGAAGAATTTTTCCTGAAAATTGCCGAGTTGATCCAAACCGGTTCCGGTTTCCCTGCAATTTTCAATGATGAAGTCGGTTATAAAATGCTTCTTAAAAAAGGCATTCCTGCCCATATGGCAAGAGATTGGGCTCCTATCGGCTGTGTTGAAGCACAGCTTGCCGGAAGACATTTCCAATGGAGTTCCGCCGGACATTATAATCTCGGCAGTGCCGTTGAATTTGCAATTACCAACGGCGTTCATTTAAAAACAGGTAAACAAATCGGTCTTCAAACCGGTGACGCTTCAACATTCACCACAATAGAAGAATTTGAAAATGCCGTTTACGCCCAGGTTGAATATTTGCTCAAACAATTCTCAACTTCGCAAAATACCTTGGAATATTTGCATTATCATTACCTTCCCGTGCCGGTGGCTTCCATGTTTACGGTCAACTGCCTTGAAAAAGGACAAGACATAAGCCATGGCGGCGCCGAATTTAACACAGGTCCCGGAATGAATGCGAACGGGGTGGCGGACTTCATCGATTCCCTTGCTGCTGTCAGACAGGTTATTTTCCATGATAAGGCATATACGATGAAAGACCTTGCCGAAGCTATTAAAAACGATTTCGTTGGATATGAAAATCTTCAAAAAAAACTGCTTGCGGCTCCCAAATGGGGCAACAACGACGACAGGGCGGATTTGATTGTTTCTGAATTGACCGCCCGTATCATTGAAAAAGCGGAATCATATAAGGGCATGCTTGGAAATAAAAAACTCCCTGCCCTTTATCCTGTTTCCTCAAACGTACCGCAAGGCATGTCCGTTGCCGCGCTGCCTTCAGGACGCCGGGCATGGAAACCTCTTGCTGACGGTTGTTCGCCCTCACAAGGTCAAGATAAGCTCGGACCTACTGCAATTATCCAATCTTTAAGTAAATTGCCGCATGAATGTATCGACGGCGGAACATTGCTCAATATAAAACTTACTCCCGCCATTGTTAATGGTGCGGAAGGAAAATCACGGCTTTCCGCTTTCATCAAAACATTCATCGACCTGAACGTGTTCCACGTCCAATTCAATGTGGTAAACCATACCATATTGAGAAAAGCGCAGCTTAATCCGGAAGAATACAAAAGCCTGCTTGTCCGGGTTGCCGGATACAGTGCATATTTTGTTGAATTAAGCAAAGAAATTCAAGAAGATATTTTAAGCAGAACCGCCCATGAATTATAGGAATTGCCATGAATAACACACTTGTTTTATTTGACCCCAACAATGCGTTAGAGGAAACTGAAAAAGAAATTGACAAACAATTTATTGTGGAAGGCAATCCCAAAACCCGCTTATGGAAATGTTTTATCAGCGAAGACCAAAAAATCCATTCCGGATTTTGGACTTGCCAAGGAGGAGCTTTTGTCATTCCGGCTCATACATCCAATGAAATGTGCACCGTTTTGGAAGGTGAAGCAATCGTAGAAACGGAAAACGGAAAACAATTCCATATAAAAGCCGGTGATACAATCTTCATACCGTATGGAATTAAAAACACATGGTATGTGAAAGATTTTATCAGAAAAAGTTATATTTGCAGCTTCCCGCAGTAAACAAGGCGGCAGTTTTTACTGCCGCCTTTTCTGCATAGGGGAATTGAATATTATTGGGTTTACAGATCAAGATGTGCGTCTAACAGATATAAAATGGAACTGTATAATTCAGGCTTGGTTTCAAAATGGGCAATTTTCTATTTTAATCCTCAATTTTCCAATTGATCGGTTCTCTGCCAACGGAAACTAAAAACTTATTCGCCAGGGAGAAGTGTTTGCAGCCGAAAAATCCGCTTGCCGCAGAGTAGGGACTTGGGTGCACCGATTCCAGAATTTTATGATTCGGATTGGTGATCAGCGCCTTTTTAGAACGGGCATTGTTTCCCCAAAGCAAAAAAACGATTGGCTCAGGATGACCGTTTAATAGGGTAATGACCCGATCTGTAAAGATTTCCCAGCCTTTTCCCTTATGACTGTTTGGATTTCCCTGCCGAACAGTCAGCACAGTGTTAAGCATGAGTACCCCCTGTTTTGTCCAGCTAGTTAATTCTCCATGATGAGGGGGAGCAATCCCGAGATCGGATTGAATTTCCTTATAGATATTTACCAAAGAAGGCGGAGCACACACGCCTTTCTTTACAGAAAAGCAGAGACCGTGAGCCTGCCCCTTGCCGTGGTAGGGGTCCTGACCGAGAATGACCGCCTTTATATTCGTAAACGGAGTATATTTGAGCGCATTAAAAATATCATACTTATCCGGAAAAATCGTTCGTTCCTTGTATTCCTGAATTAAAAATTGTCTTAATTTGAGGTAATACTCTTTATCAAATTCACCTTTCAGCAACTCATCCCAGTCATTTCCGATTCGTACCATCAAACAGCCCCCCTTCCCTTTTGATTATTTTGTTAAGTTTTATCACATAATGTGATCACCGGCAACCGGAAAGTGCCCCAACAAAAAGCCACGTTCTTTCAATTCAGTATAATTCGCCAATTTTATTAAACAAAATTCCTTACGTGATTTACGGCAGGCACAACCTATTTATCTTGCCGTATCTGTGCTGTTTGTCAAAATATGAGAACGAGCTTTTCTTAACCTTTCATGCCTAAGGATTTTCGCAATTCACTGTGATTAAGTAACGAATACAAATAGTTAGGAGCAGAAATACGAAAAATGAAATACCCCGTTTCTAAAAAGCGGATAAGAACCGTAAGCCGGTGTTTAAATTCCTGCCGCGGATTTTGAGGACTGATCTTGAGCATAAAAAAGCCTTGATTGTACCGGTGAAATGCACCACATGAACAATCAAGGCTGAATTTGAAAATACTGATTTGACAAATCAATATCTTATAAAAAAATGGCGGAAAGGCAGGGATTTGAACCCTGGATACAGGTTTTAGCCCGTATACTCACTTAGCAGGCGAGCTCCTTCGGCCGACTCGGACACCTTTCCATAAGAGCAGAAAGTTTTTCTACTGCACAATATTTATTTTGTCAAGCAAAAAAATCAATACTATTTCCAAAAACACCTTCCATTCCACTTTCATAAAAAGAAGCCACACCATAACGCATGCAATAAATCTATTCTAACTTACCGCATTATGGAATAACAGCATGGATTAATACTGCTGTTTAACAACTATGATAAAATTTAACCTCCATAAAGCACAAATCATTCCGCAATACCATATCAAAATCAACCGCTCATTTTTTTATAAAAAATATGCTGCAATACTGTTATTGAAAGCAAAACAATTATCGCAGCATATGAACATAGCGGCTATCGCCGGACAAAACAAACACAAATCAGCATTTGCCAGGACGGCATAGACAATCCCCTCGGTATGCAGTGCGGCCGCGTTTTACTGCAAAACATGGAAAAAGGGCTTGTTGCCAAAGATGAATTCAATTATACATTGGCATGGACAATCGCAGGCCTTGACGCCCGCATGGGCGGTACCGGCTATACAGCGATGAGCAATACCGGCAGCGGCAACCAAGGCATTATCTGTACCATGGCTCCCATGGCTGCCGGAGAATGGAGAAAAGAATCCGAGGAAAAAATCATCCGTGCGGTAACCTTATCCAATCTAATCAACATTTATCTTGATTACCGTTCCCATGAATACGCACACCTATCGCCGGAATGCTATTGCGGCGGCGTTGCTCCTTCAGCCGCTGCCTGCGGGGTCGCATATTTGAGAGGCGGTTCAGCCGAGGTATTAAATGCTATTGTCCGCACATCGCTTGGCAACCAAGCCGGAATTATTTGCGACGGTGCAAAACCAAGCTGCGCATTCAGAGCTTATACGGGGCTTTTCGCAACCCTCCATGCCATGCTTTTAGCGGAACAAGGAATATCCACAGGTCCGACGGAAGGCATTGTCCATGAATCGGCCGATGTAACGATTGACAATATTTATCGTCTGCAAAAAGAAACAATGAACCATACGGATGAATTTGTTTGGAAAATAAAAAAAGAACAAAAAACCATTTGTTAAACGCCCCGGCAGACGCTATTGTCCGCTAAACAATCTTCAAAAAGCAAACTGTCATCAGTTTGCTTTTTCTTTTAAATTACGGCAAATCATCATATGCAAACAAATCATTTCTCTCTTTCATTTAAATTCTATCATTTTCTTATTTGAAATCCACCCACAAGCAAAAAATTCAACGTATGCATATCACGCTATTATCCTCTTAATTAAAAAAATCATTTTTGGATATTGTCTATTGCAATATTTTGAAAAATACTATAAGGTGTCTTAAAATTTTTGCCATGCTTTTGTATGGCTTAGAAACATACTTCAAGAAGATGAGGATACCGATGGAGGACAAAAGTAAAGAAGTAAAACCTGCAAAAAAATGTTGCGGGTGTGGCTTTGGACCTTTTCTTGTTGGTCTTGTTTTAGCTCTTGTAATTGGTTGGTCTGTCATTCCCGCAATCAAGCTCGAAGAAAAGAAACAGCCTATTCAATTCAATCACGTAGTGCATATTGAAAATGCAGGCATGGCTTGCGAAGAATGCCACTTTATCAGGGAAGACGGTTCATTTAACGGTTTGCCGAACACCGCTTCCTGTGCGGCTTGCCATGAGGAAGCTGTTTCAGAAAGCGCGGAAGAGAAACGTTTTATTGATGAATATGTCAAAAAAGGCAGAGAAATCCGCAACGAATGGCTTGTTTACCAAAAACAGCCCGACAACGTGTTCTTCAGCCACGCGGTCCATTCTTTAGAGCGCTGTGCAAATTGCCATACGGAGTTTGAAACGACGCAGCAATTCTGCAATATTTGCCACCTTGATGTCGCTTCCACAACCACGCCTCCGGTATACAAAGAAAATAGAATTTCAACGTATTCTGTAAACACTATGAAAATGCCTGAATGTGAAGCTTGTCACGCAAATCCGGGACACTATGGAACAACCAACGCAAGCAATGCTTGTTTTGTGTGCCATAAATAAGGGAAAGGGGATCGAACATGCAAAGACGTGGATTTTTAAAATTTGCTCTTGGTGGAACAGTAGGTCTTGCAGCCTCTCCAGCAATTTGGACAACCCTTTATGACCTTGCCTATTGGACGCAAAACTGGGGCTGGATACCCCGCCTGCAAAACGGTGAAGATTTATCTGTTGCCACTGTTTCCAAACTTGACGGAACACCGCTGAAAGTCCGTGTTGTGGACGGAAGGGTTATCAACACAAGCGGAAACAAAGACAATGCCTATTCCGCCGGCGGGCTTACTCCTCTGGCAGCTTCAGAAGCACAGCTCCTTTACGCGGAATCTCGCATAAAACGTCCGTTAAAGCGCGGGCCTGACGGCGGTTACGCCTATACATCATGGGAAGATGCCGAAAGCATTCTCAAGAAAAAAACACGGAACGCACAAGGAAGTCTGGCTTTTTTAACTTCTGACAGCTCTTCTTCTTTAAACGATATTTTTTCAGCTTTTACCGCAGAAAACGGATCCCGGGATTTCTTCTTCATGCCGAGCGATGAACAAGCCGCCGCCGTTGCTTGGAATACGGTTGGCGGTTCCGGCAGCTTAGGCTATGACATTGCAAACAGCGACTGCATTTTGGCTGTCGGAGCGAATTTCATGGACAGCTGGGGAACAGTTGCCCACAACAGGGCTGTGTTCAAAGAAACGCACCCGACCGGAGAAAATGCGGAGCAAGCCATTTATTATGCGGGAGCGATGCAAAATAACACCGCCGTTGTCGCAGACACATGGCTTCCGGTAAAACCCGGCACTGAAGAAATTTTCCTCGGCGCTGTTCTTTCCGAACTCATCAAAAATAATATCATGGCTGATTCGAGCCTTTCCGCTCTTGCAAGCCGTTACAGCATCGAAGAGGCAGGCAAAGCCTGCGGAACCGATACGGAACAAATGAAAAAACTTGTTTCCGCTCTCAAAAACGCAAACCGTCCTCTTGTTTTTGCAGGAACAACGGAAGGACAAAGCTTAGGTTCAACTGTGCACATGCTCGCCATCGCCATCAACGCCGTTCTCGGACGCATAAATCAAGACGGCGGCATGGTGGCCTTGCCTGAAAGAGAACCGCTTTTACCCTCCGCACAGCGCTATTCCGATATTTTTGCGCGCAATTTTGTCGCCTATTCCATGCAAATCGCAAACGGCATGGCAAATGCGCCTAAACTGCTTTTCATCAATGACGCAAACCCTGTTTATGCGCTTTCAAAAGACGCGCAAGTAAAGGAATGCCTTGCAAAAATCGATTATACGGTTTGCTTTGCGGCCCATTGGAACGAAACCTGTGCGGAATGCGACCTCGTTCTTCCGGCAGCCCATGGCTTGGAACGTTTTGACGATGTTTACACTCCATACGGCTCCGGAAATATCAACTGGACACTTGCAAAACCCGTGACAGCCCCCCGCTACCAAGCACGTCCTGTCGGCGAACTCATCCTCGCCCTTGCGGACGAACTCGGGCTTTCCTTAGGCGTGAACGATATTCCGTCCCTGCTTGAAATGCGTGCCAACGCCCTGCATGCGGATTTCAAAGAATATCTTGAAAGCGGTGACACATATCAGGAAGCTTTCCATGATTTTTCCGTTCCAACGCTCAATTTCATGCCTCTTCACAGCAAACAGGCCAAAGCGCCTCTTTCCGAAATCGCTCTTCATACTTATATAAACTCTGCGGCAGGCAATCCAAGCACCGGCATTCCTCCTTATGCGAACAGAGCCATTACGGAGTACCAGCTGCAAGACGGTCTGTGCGTTGCGCAAATGAATAAGGCGACAGCTCAAAAACTCGGACTTGCCGACAAACAAAAAGCCGTGCTTGAAACGAAAAACGGCAGTATGCCCGTTCTTGTGCGGTTCTATGAAGGCGTCATGCCTGATGTCGTTGCTGTCATGGCGGGACTCGGACATACCGGATTCGACAGATTTTCAGTAAACAAGGGAAACAATATCTTAGAAATCACCCAAATAGATATGGAAGCAGGCTCCGACCTACCTGTATGGCTGAGCGCTGTGAACGTGGTGAAGGGGTAAAACATGGCACATTTTAAAGATTTCGCTGTCCGCTATGGCATGGTTATCGACCTTGACAAATGCACAGGCTGTGGTGCATGCATGATGTCTTGCCAAGCCGAAAATAATGTTGCGCCGCAGGAAGACGCCGGCAATAAGCTCCGCGCTTTAAACTGGCTCAAAGTATACAGACTTTCCAATAACAAAGAATACCCGGAACATGAAACCGTGTTCCTCCCCCGCCCTTGCATGCAGTGCGGCAATCCTTCCTGCGTTACTGTCTGCCCGGTTGTGGCGACAGATAAAAACGAAGAAGGCGGCATTGTGAGCCAAGTCACCCCCCGCTGCATCGGCTGCCGTTACTGTATGGCGAGCTGCCCTTATCATGCACGGTATTTCAACTGGTTCGACCCTTATTGGCCCGGTGATTTAAAAGAAGCCCTTAGTCCCGACGTATCCACCCGTCCCCGCGGCGTTGTCGAAAAATGCAGTTTCTGCCACCAACGCCTCATGAAAGCTAAGGATAAGGCTATCGCCAACGGCGAAGACCCTCTCGCGCTCCCGGAAGAAGCATACCAAACCGCTTGCACGGAAGCCTGCCCTAACGGAGCTATTGTTTTTGGAGACCTCAACAATCCCGAACACCGTGTTTACGAACTCAAGCAGAGCCCTTACGCATTCCGCCTGCTCGAACGCCTGGGCACCGACCCTCAGGTTTACTACATGAGCAAACGGGAATGGGTGCGCCGTTTGGGTGACAACTACCTTGGACATGAAGAAACGGGCAGTCCCGAACGGGTTCTTCTCAATAACTCTCACTAGGAAAAGGAATAAATTATGGATTATAGCAAACCAATAGATAATGCCCTTTTTCCTAAAGGGTGTGAACGCTGCTCTTTTACGCAATTCTCCCTTTTTATGCTGATTCCGACCGCATTGCTCATTTGGGGTGTTATTGCCGCTTTTGTTGTTTTATATCAAGGTCTCGGCACAACCGGTCTTGATGACAAATTCGGTTTCGGCTTATGGATCACTTTGGACCTTGCGGTCATCGCCCTTGGGGCAGGAGCTTTCTTTACCGGCCTGCTCCGTTATATTTTGAACATCGACGAACTCAAAAACATCGTAAGCTTTACGGCTGTTGTCGGTTTTCTCTGCTATACGGGCGCAATGCTCATCTTGGTGCTCGATATCGGACAGCCGATCCGCGCGTGGTTCGGTTACTGGTATCCGAACGTCCACTCCATGCTTACGGAAGTTATTTTCTGTATCACCTGCTACTGCATTGTTCTTATCATTGAATACATTCCCCTTATTCTTGAACAACGCTTATTTGAAAAAAATACATTCATCCAACACCTTGCCCACAATTTCCACGTGTATATGCCTCTTTTTGCCGGTATCGGAGCGTTCCTCTCCACATTCCACCAGGGCAGTCTGGGCGGCATGTACGGCGTGCTTTTCGGACGTCCCTATATTTTCCGCGACGGTTTCTTCATTTGGCCTTGGACTTTCTTCCTCTATCTTCTTTCTGCCGTAAGCGCCGGTCCGATGTTCTCCGTCCTTATGGTCACCCTTATGGAAAAAATCACCAGCAAAAAACTCGTTTCCTGGAAAATAAAACAATTGATGGGCAAAATCGGCGGAACAATGCTTATTGTCTACACAATCGGCAAATTCCTCGATTCCTACGCATGGGTGAATGATATTCTCCCAAGAAGCGGACTGACCTTTGAACAGATGTTTACCGGCTTTGTTTACAGTTCCGTATGGTTCTATGCCGAACACATCGCCCTTGTCATCGGCATTGTCTGCATGGCTTTGCCTGCTCTCAGAAAAATTCCGGCATTTTTCTACTTAGGCTGTTTTGTTACTTGCTTCAGCATTGTTCTCAACCGCTTTGTCATGACAGTACAAGCCCTCGGCATTCCTGTCATGCCTTTTGAGGAATGGCGCTGGTATTGGGCAAACTGGGCTGAATGGGGAGCGTTCGCCCTTGTCCTCGGTTACGCCATTATCACCATTGCCGTAACGTACCGTTACTGCCCGCTCTTCCCGCAAGAAGCGGAACTCAATAAGAAATAAGAAATTATTGACTACTTAAATCAAAAGCCTAGTAAAACATACTAGGCTTTTTCATTTTTTTGGGGAAATAATTCCCCCAAATCCCTAAACGCAAAATTTCACGTACGACGTTTTGATAACACGGAAAAAACAAGCAATGATGCGATACTTGTGCCATATTGCCATTCATTATTCACACATGAAACACTCACGCAAGACAAAACCGCTAAAAAAAAATGTGAAAAAAAACGTTTTCGCTTTAACTGCTGCGGTAAAGAAAATGACCGATAACGACAGCAAAGATAAAAATCATCCCCGTAAAAGCGGGAAGTTAAAAGCAAGAACCAAAATCAGCATTTTTTCGCAGAAGCTTCATGGCTGTATTCAAGCACGGGAAAATCCTCGCCAAGTTTCGCTTTAATGGCTTTGACCATAAGCCCTTTATTGGGACAGGGAAAACCGATGGGAGTTCCTTTTCCGATACAGGAAGCAAGCATAATGACTTCCGCACCGCGTTCTTTAAGCATTGCAGCGCGTGTCACGGCTTTTTTGCCCGGACAGCCGCCGCAGCTCACAAAACCGACAACCTCACATTGACCGATACCGCTTTCCGCAAGAGATCCAGACCCTTCTTTCGCTGTTGTGAAATCCCGTGTTCCGGGACACATATCCTCTGTCTGCTGGCAACGAATAATACCTAATTTTTTCATAATACAGTCTCCTATAAGAATTTCTTATTAGTCTTTATGAACAGCAAAGTCAATATCCAAAAATTTTTTTTATGCACAAGGCTTTGACTTCTTAGGTGAAAAAGGTTTAGTATACACATTATTCTCATTTTACACAACAAGGAAAAAATATGTCCATTATTTATAAAAAAAGCGCTTCCAGAACTCTCTTAATGGAAGAGCGTGAACACCCACAGCTTTACCGCGAAGTATTCCCTTATTCCAAAATCGGCCGCATCGAATTTGATGATGTCACCATTCCTCCCCGTCCCGCCAATCCTTTTTTCATTACAGACACAACATTCCGTGACGGGCAGCAAGCGCGCCCGCCTTACAGCGTAAAGCAGATAGCGCGCATGTTCGATTTGCTGCATAAATTAGGCGGAAAAAGCGGACTCATACAAGCCTCCGAATTTTTCATGTATTCCCAAAAAGACAGAAAAGCCATCGATACCTGCCGGGCGAGAGGATACCGTTTTCCGCGTATAACAGGCTGGATAAGGGCGAATATCGATGATTTGAAAATCGCCCGGGATATGGAATTCGATGAAGTGGGCATGCTGACCAGTGTTTCCGATTACCACCTTTATCTGAAGCTCGGCAAAAACCGAACAACAGCCATGAATGATTATTTAAAGCTTGTGGAACAAGCCCTTGCATGGGGCATTGTACCTCGCTGCCACTTTGAAGACATCACAAGGGCGGATATTTACGGCTTTTGCCTTCCTTTTGCAGGTAAACTCATGGAATTGTCAAAGCAGGCATCCATGCCCGTCAAAATCAGATTATGCGATACCATGGGCTTTGGCGTTCCTTATGGCGGAGCGGCGCTTCCCCGTTCCGTTCAGCGCATTGTGCGCGCGTTTACGGATGAGGCGGGCGTTCCCGGAGAATGGCTTGAATGGCATGGACACAATGATTTCCATAAAGTCCTTGTCAACGGAGTGACGGCTTGGCTCTACGGCTGCGGAGCCGTAAACGGAGCATTGCTCGGCTTCGGCGAAAGAACAGGCAACACGCCCATCGAAGCCCTTGTCATAGAATATATTTCCTTAACAGGACAGGACGAAGCAGCAGATACGGCAGTCATTTCCGAAATCGCCGAATTTTTTGAAAATGAACTTGAATATAAAATTCCGCCGAACTATCCTTTTGTGGGGGCGGAATTTAACGCGACGGCAGCAGGCGTGCATATTGACGGTTTGGCAAAAAATGAGGAAATTTACAATATTTTCGATACGAAAACGATTTTGGGACGTCCTGTTCCGATTATCATTACGGATAAAGCGGGCAAAGCGGGCGTCGCCTATTGGGTGAACCACCACTTCAAACTGGAAGGGGAAAACCAAATCAGCAAACAGCACCCAGCCATAGGCAAGCTTTACAATGAAATCATGAAAGCCTATGAAGAAGGACGCAACACATCATTCTCCACGCAAGAAATGCTTGTGCTGACCAAACGGTACCTGCCGGAACTTTTTGTGACAGAACTGCAAAAAATCAAACGCCTCGCAGGCCGCCTTGCAGCCCATATCATTACGAAGCTTGCCGGCGTCTGCGTCGCCGAAAGCGGAAACGAAGAAACAATCAAAGCCATGAACCTTTTTGTCGAACAGTATCCGTTCATTCAATTCCTGACTCTGAACAATATCAAAGGGGAGCTTTTGGAAGCAGTCATCACTGATCCGAGCTATCAGGAAAAATACGGCAATTTACCGAAAAAAGGTTATGACTATTCCGGCCGTGAATGGTTTAAAGCGCCTATCAGCACAGGTAAGCTGCACATCAGCGATTTATACCAATCCCAATACACAGGCAAACTGATCATCACCGTTTCCATGGCGGTCACCAACGAAAACGACGATATCACGGGCGTCATCTCGGCGGATATACAACTGGAAGAAATCCTTATCCGTGAAGCCGAACTTGAAGCGGCAGAACGGGCGGAGAACATGGAAGAATAAAACCCCAAAGAATTGCAGATAAAAAACAGAGAACAATTATGAGAAAATTTTTCATCACCACGCTTTTGGCAATGGCTTTATTGTCAAATCTTGTCATATCAACGGCTTTTTCAGCAACTGCGGCGGACAAAGAAGCGTTTAAAGCCATGCTCATCGAAGTATTGAAAGAAAATCCGGAAATTCTTTTTGACATCATGAAAGAGAACGACAGCAAATTCATCCAGACCATAACGTCCGCCTCCGAATCCGCCCGTGTCAATGAATTAGAGGCAAAATGGCAGCAGGATAAAAAAATCGTAAAGAATTTTACGACCGAAAAACGCCCCATGCTCGGCGATAAAAACGCGCCCAACACCTTGTATGTTTTTTCTGATTTCTTATGCACCTATTGCCAAAAAACCGCCGGTACCGTCGAAACGTTCATCAAACAACACAAAGACGTAAAATTGGTTTTCAAAGCCTACCCCAAAAATGACGACAGCAAAATCGCCCTGCGCTGGTTCTATTTGATGAATCAAAAAGACAGCCAAAAAGCATGGCAATTGCACGATACGGTTTTTGTCCATCAACAAGCCTATGCCGCAAATCCTTTGCAAGTCCTCAAAGAAATCGTCCGCCAGCAAGGCTATGATCCGGAAAGCATAGCCAAGGAAGCGGAAAGCAAAAAAGCCGAACTGGACGCCCTTATCAACGAAGATATCAGCGAAGCGAAACAATACCAGGTAACAGGAACACCGTACTTGTTCATTAATAATCTCGTGCTCGTCGGAACGCAAAATTTAACCACTTTGGAAAGTGCTTTGAAGTTTTCTTTAAAATAATATGAAACCTTGCAGTATTCTCACTATCGGCAATTTTGACGGCGTGCACTTGGGACACCGCCATATTATCGAGCATTTAATACAATTTGCCTCTTCTTCCGCCTATCGTGAACAATTTTTTGAAAAACATCAAGAGCTTATTCCCTATTACCGTTTGGACATGCAAACAAATCCCGTTTCCTGCCTTTTGACGTTCAAACCACATCCTGCAAGCGTGCTGGGCAATAAATTTTACATTCCGCTCATGACGTATGAAAAACGGCTCGGCGTTTTGAACGCTTTTCCTTTGCATAACGTGGAAGAACTGCCGTTCACAAAAGAGTTTGCCGCCAAAACAAGTGAAGAATTTTGTGAATTTCTTGCCGGACAATACAATATCGCCATGCTTTTCATCGGGCATGATTTCAAAATAGGACGGGACAGAGCGGGAAAAGAAAAACTTGCAGAACTTGGGAAACAATATGGTTTCGCCGTCTATGCCCATGCCCCGGTGCTTTTGGAAAATAAAGAAATCATCAGCTCCACCAAAATCCGCGAAGCCCTTCTATCCGCCGATATAAAAAAAGCGAACGCCATGCTTGGTTATGCGTATCATTTGTCGGGAACTGTACAGCACGGTTTCAACAGAGGAGGAAAACTTTTAGGCTTTCCAACTGCCAATTTGTTGGAAGATACGCTTATCGTGCCTAAAAACGGGGTCTACGCGACAAAAGTAAAAATCCTCGATCCCCGTTTTACAGAAAATATGCAAAGTCCGGAATTTTTCGGAATGACGAATATAGGCTATAATCCGACATTCAATAATGATTGCCGAAGCATTGAAACCTTCATTTTTGACTTTGACGCGGATATTTATGATTGCGAGATAGAAATTTCTTTTTATGATTTTCTGCGGAATGAAAAAAAATTCAATTCCGCAGAGGAACTCATACGGCAACTCACGGAAGACAAACAAAACATTCAAACCATATTGACTGCGAACAGGTGATGATATGAGTGAAATCACACGCTTCGGCGTTTCCATTGAAACCGCGCTTGTGGAAGCTTTTGACACTCTCAGCAAAGAAAAAGGCTTTGCCAACCGCTCCGACGCCTTGCGCCAATGCATGCGGAATGCTTTGCAGGAAGAAGCGAACACAAATCCCGACGCTAATGTCAGCGGCGTGCTCAGCGTCATTTACGATCACCACAACAGCGATTTATCAAAAAAACTTACCGGGCTGCAGCATGAAGTCCATGAAATCGTGATGACAAGCCTGCATGTGCATTTAGACCTGCACCACTGCCTTGAAGTGATGATTTTAAAAGGACGAAACTGTAAAGTACAGGAACTAGCAGACAAGCTTTCCACCGCCCGCGGCGTTTTAAAAGCGAATCTCGCCATAACAAGCATCGACACCCTTGCAAACTCCTGCCATACGCATGATAAACACTGCCACACAGGCAAACACAATCATAATTAAGGTTCATTATGAAAAATTACTGCGCTCCTTTGGAAGATATACAAAGCACAAAGGCGAAACACCCTTTGGCCATTGATAAAGTCGGAATAAAAGACTTCCATATTCCTCTTGTCGTCCGCGACCTTGCCAACGAAAAACAGCACAGTATTGCAAAAGTTGATATGAGTGTGGATTTGCCGGCTGACTTCAAAGGCACGCACATGAGCCGATTTATAGAAGCGCTTGAAGAATGGCGGGAAAACTCGGAAGAAAAGCTTGATTACGCCTCGCTCAAAAACCTGCTTGAACAAGTGCGGAACAAGCTCAATGCCCAAAAAGCCTATCTCAGTTTCAATTTTCCTTATTTTATCACCAAAAAAGCCCCGGTAAGCCATGCCGCCGCGCCTGTTTCTTATCAATGCCGCTTTACGGGCGAATGGGATAAAACATGGGACAAGCCCGCTTTTCTTATTGAAATAGAAGTGCCCGTGACAACAGTCTGCCCTTGTTCCAAAGCCATCAGCAAATACGGAGCGCACGGGCAGCGCACCTATATCAAAATGCACATCAAACTTTCCAAATTTTCTTGGATAGAAGAATTTGTCCATATCGCCGAACAAGCCGGTTCCGCCCCGATTTATGCCGTTTTAAAACGCCCTGATGAAAAATTTGTCACGGAGCAAGCCTATGAAAATGCCTATTTTGTGGAAGACGTGGTGCGGACAGTCGCCTATCAACTGGATAAGCATGAACATGTGGAATGGTATACCGTCATTGTGGAAAGCTGTGAATCCATTCATGGGCATAATGCCTTCGCCATGATTGAAAAAAAATAACTGTTGAAAAAAATAAATTTCACCCCGTACGAACACGCTTTTCACCGTGCCCTGAGATTATCTGTGAAATTATTTTTTTCCGGCTTTTTGTTCCGATAAAATCAAGCCTGCCAAGGTCAATGCCGCGCCTATTCCCATTAATGCCGTCAATCGCTCTTTTAAAACAAGCGCGGAAGTGAAAACGGTTATCACCGGAACCAAATAAATATAAACGCTGGTTTTTACCGTCCCCAATTCCCTGACTGCAAAATTCCAAGTCACAAAACAGAACGCCGAAGCCCCGAGACCTAAGAATATCATATTAAATAAATAGATGGAATGCGTGAAACGAAACAAATCCAAACGAAAATCCGAAAACCACGCTGCCGGTATCATAAATATGATTCCATAAAAAAACGTCCTTCTTGTGGAAAGAAAAACAGGATACCCCATCTTGCTGATTTTTCTGACTAAAAGTGAATAGCATGCCCAAACAAGAGCCGCGCTGAGAGCGAGAAAATCCCCTAAAGGATCAAGAGTGAATTTCATTCCGTTATAACTGATAAAAATTATTCCGACCATTGCGCAAACAAAACCGATAAAAAAACGCAGCCGCAATTTTTCTTCTGAAATAAAAAACAGATGTGATAAAATCGCTGTGAAAAAAGGTGCCGTGGACATGATAACGCCGACATTGGAAGCAAACGTAAAGGTCAATGCAATATTTTCCAATAAATAATACAGGCATATTCCGCATAATCCGGCAAAAACAAAGACCGGTTCGTGCTTACGGTTCGTTACTTTCAATTTTTTCGGATACAATAGCAATAATGCGGTATACCCTATTACAAAGCGGAAAAATAAAATTTCAACAGGCAGGAAACCTTCCAAAAGAATTTTTGTTGAAATGAATGTCGTTCCCCATATGATGATTGTGAACACAGCAGCCAAGTGCCCGATTATCTTGCTTTTATCCGTCATGTCTGCCTCTTTTGCCTATGCCGGAAAAAATTCCGTGATACGCACCGGGACTGATTCCGATAAGCTTGTTAAAATAATGCGTGAAATGGCTTTGGTCAAAAAATCCGGTTTGACAGGCGACATCTGCGGGCGGTATTCCTTTTTCCAATAATATTTTTGCTTCATTGACGCGCACGGCCTCCAAATACCGATACGGTGAAATTCCTTTTTCCTTTATGAAAGCCCGCAGTAAGGTTGATTTGCTCAATCCCGCATGCCGGCATAGTTCTTCCAAACTAATCCGCCCGCCATACTGTTCCCGCATAAATTCACATGCTTTTTTGACTTGTTCCCCGCATTCAGGCAAAGCAGTTTCACAAAACCTCCCGTAATTCCGTATCAATGCGGAAATAAGAAACAATATTCCCTCTTCTTTTTCAAAATCAGAAGCGCCATTCATTATTTTTTCATGCAATGAATAAAAATAATACATTATTTCAGCATGATAAAAAACATTTCGTGAAAACAGGGGAAGTTTTCGCTTTCCGGTAATTTCCTCGGTTAATTCAAGCATTCTTTTTCGGGAAATATTGAAACAGCGGTATGCAAAGGTCCTTTCGTCATTTTGCCTGCACCCATGGGTATCTTCGGGATTAAACAAAAGAATGCTTCCTTTTTTTAGCTGAGATTTCTTATTGTTACAAAATAAAAGCCGTTCCCCTTCCCCAACCAATCCGAGCACATAATATTCATGAAAATGGTTGGGAAAAGGCTGGACGATACCATTGAAGCAATACGCTTCTATGCATAATCCGCTGTCATAAACGGCTGTCCGCATTCCTTTCTTCATACAACCTCTTTTCTCTCCGTCTACCATTGTCCCATGAATAATTCTTGTAAAATATGTTCATTTTAAAAAAACGCACAACCTATGAAAAAACGGTATAGTTTCACACTATACCGTTTTTTTTTCAAGCCGTCACATCGGCTTTTTCATTTCTATCAATCTTCTTATACAAAGAAAATAAAGGTGGTAAGAATGAAAATCGGCCACAAAATACCGATGGACCAAAGCATGTAGCCGAAGAAGCTGGGCATCTTCACGCCGCTGTTTTCAGCAATGGAACGAACCATAAAGTTAGGAGCATTACCAATATACGTTACAGCACCCATAAATACCGCACCGGCGGAAATTGCGGCAAGCGTGCCCACATGCTGCATAAGGTATGCGGCGTCGCCGCCGGCGGTATTGAAGAATACGAGGTAGGTCGGAGCATTGTCCAAGAATGAGGACAAAATACCGGTAAGCCAGAAATACATATAGTTGAGCGGTTCGCCTGTCGCCGGATCGGAAACCATGCTGATAAGGCTTGCAAGGCTGCCTTCAGTGCCTGCGCGCAAAATAGCAAGGGCGGGAATCATGCTTAAGAAAATGCCGATAAAGAGCTTTGCGACTTCCGCAATCGGTTCCCAGTTGAAATCATTGAGTTCGCGGCATTCCTTGGAAGTAAACTTCATGGATAAGAACACAACGCCGAGCAAGCACAAATCACGGACAACGTTTTGCAATTCGACAGGAATGCCGTATACATGGAACGTCACGCCGGGGTTCCATGAACCGCTCAGAAGAACAAGCCCTACGATACAAGCGACAAACAAAAGGTTGATCTTGCCGTCCAAGCCGAGTTTTTCAGCATTGGCGGAAGAAGCAGGAATCGGAGAACCTTCTTTTTTGAAAAGAACGGTATCGATGACAAAATAAATCGCCAATAACAAAACGGAAATAAATGCGGTTTTTACAAAAAGGTGCACTGTTGTCCAGAAGAAGCTGACACCTTTCAAAAAGCCTAAGAAAAGCGGAGGATCACCAAGAGGAGTCAAAGACCCGCCGATATTCGCAACCAAGAAAATGAAGAACACGACTTGGTGCACCTGGTATTTGCGGTGTTTATTGGCACGAAGAAGAGGACGGATAAGGAGCATTGCGGCGCCTGTCGTACCAATCCAGCTGGCGATAATGGTACCGAAAGCCAAAAGTCCCGTATTGACGGCAGGAGTTCCGACCAATGTTCCTTTTAAGCGGATACCGCCTGCGGCAGTGAAAAGAGCAAGTAAAAGAATGATGAAAGGCAGATATTCAAGCAAAATGGTTTCAACGGCATAAAAGCTCACAAGGTCGAAACCGAGTATGAATGTTGCAGGAACCAAAAAAGCGAGCCCCCAGAATAACGCGACTTTACCAAAATGGTGATGCCAGAAATGAGGCACGGCCAAAGGTCCGATAGCAATGGAAAGCAGCATGCAGACAAACGGAATTACCCAATAAAGTTCCAAATCCTTTGGAAAGGTCGGATGTCCATGAGCCGCGAAGGCAGCAGACGGAAGCAAAAGCATTACAGCCAATAAAGGCAATAAAAAACGCATCTTAGGCATTAGTGTATACTCCTTATAAGATTTCAAGGCAGGATTACTTTAGCATTAAAACCATAACCAAGCAAGAAAAAAACGGCATACCGGGCAAGAACAATTAATTTTTCTTGACAAGCACGCAAAGAAAACGCACAAAAAGACATGGACGCAAGCACAATAAGAACACTTTCCCCCACAACACACAGACAAGAAATTTACATCTTCGGAAACGAAAAAAAATACCTCAATTTTTCCTCCAACGACTATTTGAATATCGGTACGAATGAACACCTGCGGAACAGTTTTCTTGAACAAATTCTGAAAAAACAAAATCCCTTTACAAAAAATCTGTACCGGGAAGCCCTTTTTTCCTCTTCCTCTTCCCGCCTTTTAAGCGGAAATACCGCCCCGTATACGCGTTTGGAAACATTTTTGGCAAAGTGGTTTGAAAAAGAATCCGCCCTTCTTTTCAATTCCGGCTATCACGCCAATTTAGGCATCATCACGGGATTAATGCAAAAAGGCGACTGCATTTTTTCCGACAAACTCAATCATAACAGCATACTTGCCGGCATACGCCAAAGCGATGCGGATTATTTTCGCTACAAGCATTTGGACTGCGGTCACCTTGAGGACTTGCTCAAAAAGCACCGTTCTTCCTATAAAAACGCATTGATTGTTTCCGAATCGGTTTTTTCCATGGACGGAGACAAAGCCTCTTTGAACGATTTAATCAGCCTCAAAGAAAAATATCAATGCCTGCTCATGCTTGACGAAGCGCACGGAACAGGTGTTTTAGGCGAAAACGCCCAAGGCTTGTGCACGGAAGAAAAAAATGTTCTTCCCCATATCGATATTGTCATGGCGGCTCTTGGAAAAGCCCTTGGCTCGCAAGGCGCTTTTTGCGTTGCTGACAAAAAGATTATTGACAAACTCATCAATCATGCCCCAACGTTTATTTTTTCAACAGCCCTTGCCCCCATACAGGTTTTATGGACGGAATTTCTGCTGACGCAAAATTTTACCCATATTTTGGAACAACAGAAAAAACTCAAAAAACTTCTTTCGGAATTTTCACTTTCTTCCCACATTGTGCCCGCCGTCATCGGAGAAAATGAAGATGCTGTCAATATGGCGAACCATTTGCGGAAAAAAGGCTTTTTTGTCTTGCCTGTCCGCCCTCCCACCGTCCCTTTGCACACTGCCCGCTTACGCCTTTCCCTTTGCGCCGATATGCCGAAGGAAGAACTGGCTCGTCTTTTTTCAGAAATGGAAGCATACGAATGCGCTGTGAATGGTTAACGCAAAACAAAAGCGACAGCCTTATCCTTTTTTTCAACGGCTGGGGCATGACAAGCAAAAGTATTGAGCATTTGACGGCGGAAAACGCCCGAACCCGCGCATTCGATTGTCTGCATTTTTTTGATTATCAAAATAGGGAAGTGCCGCAATCTAATTTTTCCGGTTATGCAAAAATCTATTTGATTGCGTGGTCCATGGGCGTTTATATGAGCAGTCTGCTGCAGCTTCCCTTTACAAAAAAAATTGCTTTTTGCGGCACCGGAAATCCCATAGACGCAGGCGAAGGAATAGCGCCAAAAATCTATACCCTCACCATCGACAGTTTTTCCGAAAAAACGCTTCCCCTGTTTTCCAAAAAAATCGGTTTCGCCATGGATACGAGCCGTTCCGCAACAGAATTGCGGCAAGAACTTATTGCGATACAAGGTTATGATTTACCAAAAGCTACCTTTTTCGACTGCGCTTTCATAGCTAGCCAAGACAGCATTTTTCCGCCCAAAGCCCAAGAAAAGCATTGGTCAAAAAACGCAAAAAAAATTATTTCACTCAACTGCAAACACTACCCTTTCCACCTCTTTTCATGCTGGCAGGAAATACTCGATGCTTAAGCTGAACACAATACGGAAAAATTTTTATGAAAGCCGTTCCACCTATGAAGACAATGCTTTCATTCAAAGGAACATGGCGGAAAAATTAGCCTCAATGCTTGGCAATTCCTATAAAATCATTTTAGAAATCGGGTGCGGCACAGGCACGCTGACAAAGCACATTTATGCGAAATGCTCTTTTGAACAATACCATGCCCTTGATATTGTTCCGGAATACGGCGAGTTACTGCAAAATAAATTCCCGAAACTGCTCTACACGGTCTTTGACATGGATATGCTGCAAGATTATGAACCGACACGGAATTTCGATTTAATCCTTTCCAATGCGGCAATCCAATGGAGCAAAAACCCTGCCGCCCTCATACGAACCTGCATGCGGCGTTTAAATCCTGACGGAACATTGGCATTGGCGTTTTTCGGTGAAAAAAATTTTCAGGAAATACGGGAAGTTTTTAATGTGGGATTAACATACCTAAACGGCAGTGAAATAAATGCTGTCATTCACCCCTGTCGATTAATGCATTTTTCAGAAGAAACAGAAGAAATGCGCTTTCCGGATACAATAAGCGTGTTGCGGCACATAAAGAATACCGGCGTGGGCGGAATGACCCATGTGCTAATAAAAAAAGAACAATTAAAACAATATGATAAAAAATTTCAAAACAAATTAACCTATCACCCGCTCTATCTTATCCTGAAAAATTCCGGCTAAATTTTCCGCAGTCAATTGCGATAATTCTTCAGCACGCACAACCGGCGTATCGGTATACCGCGCCAATTCTTCACAGACATATTGCGTTGCCGTTTCAGCCGCTTTTTTCGGAAACCTGTTCAAAAGAAAAGCATTAACGTGCAAACCGTATTGTTTGGCGATTTTCTCCGTCAAAAGACAATGGTTGATGGTGCCAAGGCCTGAACGGGCGACAATAAGGCAAGGCAAAGCAAGATATTGTATGATGTCAGCCATAGCAAGCTTGTTTTCAAAACTTACGGGACAAAGCAGACCGCCCGCCCCTTCCACAAGCACGATATCATGCTCTTTCCGCAAAGCTGTGAAATCCGCTTTTATGGTATCGAGCGAAAAAGGGACACGGGCGAGCTTCATGGCGAGAGCCGGCGAACATTCCCCTTCAAGCAAATAGGAACACTTGCAAGCTATTGTTTTTGAAAATTTCCGCACAAAAGCAAGATCAGGAGCAATAAGACCGTCTTTTTCAAAATATGCCCCGCTCTGCAAAGGCTTGTACACGGCAACATCATACCCCATTTTCTCCAAACAAAGGGCAAGGGCAGCCGTAATAACACTTTTGCCGACATCGGTATCCGTTCCTGTGATAAAAAGGCTTTTGCCCGCAAATGTTTTAAGCATCAGCCGAGCACCTCGCGCATGGAGTCGTATGCAAGCCGCAGCAAACTATCGATTTCTTCCTCCGTTATCACATAAGGAGGCATGAAATACATGCAATTCCACATGGGACGGAGCAATACTCCGCGTCGTAATCCCGCCGAATAAATTTTTTTGCCGATTTGTTCCTCATAGGCGAAGCATTCTTTTGTGCGCTTGTCTTTGACGATTTCAACGGCGCTGACCATGCCCCACTGCCGGATATCCCCGACATGCGGATAATTCCGAAATTTTTCCAGGCCTCTTTTAAAAGCCAGAATTTTCGGTTTTAAATATTCTTCCATATTCATTTCCTGCAATATGGCGAGATTTTCATTGGCGACAGCGCAAGCCAAGGGATTGGCAGTAAAACTGTGCCCATGGTAAAAGGTTTTCAGCCCGTCCTTATCCTCATCGTAAAAAGCGTAATACAGTTCGTCCGTGCAAAGCGTCACCGCCAAAGGCAAAAAGCCTGCGGTAAGGGCTTTCGCGGAACACACGATATCAGGAACTATGCCGGCGTGCTCGTAAGCATACAGTTTTCCCGTGCGGTAAAAGCCCATGGCAACTTCATCGTCAATCAAAAGCACCCGATATGCATCGCAAAGTTCACGAAGCTTCGTCAGATACTCCGCCTTATACATAATCATACCCCCTGCGGCTTGAATGAGAGGTTCTATGATTACGGCGGCAATTTCATCATGCCGCGCTTTTAATATTTCTTCAACGCCCTGCAAGCATTCAAGCCGGCAGTGCTCTTTCTCTTTCCCGCATGGGCAGCGATAGCAATAAGGACTTTTTTCCCTGATTATATCAAATAAAAGCGGGCGGTACACTTTATGATACATATCGATACCACCCACGGAAACAGCGCCCAGGGTATCGCCGTGATAGGCATTTTCAAAAGCGATGAACTTCTTTTTGGAAGCCTTTCCTTTCAGCTGCCAATATTGATACGCCATTTTCAAAGCCACTTCTATGGCTGTCGAACCGTTGTCGGAATAAAAAACATGCTTAAGCCTGTTATTGACTAACGTGATGAGTTTCTTCGCCAAAGAAATTGCGGGCTTATGCGTAAAGCCCGCAAAAATGACCTGTTCAATGGCGCAAGCCTGCTCATAAAGCGCTTTTGCGAGCCGCGGCTGGGCATGCCCCAAACTGTTTACCCACCAGGAGGAAACGGAATCCATATACCGGTTGCCGTCAATATCTTCAATATAAATACCCTCGCCTTTCACGATGCAAATAGGTTTTTCATCCCCTTCGTATTGCTTCATTTGGGTAAAAGGGTGCCAAACATATTTTAAATCATCTGCGATCCAATCTTGCTTATCCATTGCATATCACCACGTTCAGAGCAAATTCTCGTACACTCCGAGTATACGGATGTCATAACAAAATTCTTTCAAAGCAAGCGTAAGCTCCGGCTTTTCCCGTAAATCAGCTTGCGCATCCGCAAAAAAGCGGTATTGCCATGCGCTGCCCGGCACGGCATGATACGAAGGACGGGATTCCAATTTTGACAGGTTGATGTCCGCTTTATGCAAAATCTGCAAAACCTGCGACAAAGCCCCCGCCTTATCAACAACGGTAAAGGTGAAAGAAGTTTTGGGCTTTCTGAACACACCCGAATTTTGCTCTTTCGCAATCAAAGCGAAGCGGGTGATATTTTCTTTGCTGCCTGCGATGTCTTTTGCCAAAACATGGAAAGGAACATTTTCCCCGCAAAGCTCCGCAAGCCCCTCATGCCCGACAGTCGCCGCATTTTCTTCCGTCACTGCCCGTTTTGCCGCCTCCGCCGTCGAACTCATTTCCACAAGCCGCGCATTGGGGCAATGGGTCCGCAAGAACTCGTGACTTTGCATAAGCGCCTGCGGGTGTGAATAAATTACTTCAATACGCCGCATATCCTGCTGTTTGGAAAGCAAACACTGGCAAATGCCGCTGTAATGCTCCGCAACAATGGATACAGGATATTCTTCAAATAAATCAAGGCATTGCCCAACAGTTCCCTGCAAAGAATTTTCCAAAGGCACAAGCCCGTACCGCACTTCTCCGGCATGCACTTTCGCAAAAATAGCATTAAAATCATGGCAGGGCACAAAATTCAGACTTTTTCCCATGAGTTCCAAACCTGCAAAATGAGAAAAAGTACCCGCAGGTCCCAAAAAAGCCAACGATGTTTTTTGCTGCAATGAACGAGAGCAAGAAAAAATCTCCGTCCAAATATGCCTGATGCTTTCAGACGGCAAAACCTGCTTTTTCTCTTCACCCGACGCAGAAAGATTGAGTTCCTGCAATTTTGCTACGATTTCTTTCTCCCGCAAAGGATAAAAAATTGTTCCGCCCTGTTTCGCTTTTGCAACTTGCTTGCTTAAATACGCTCTTTTTTGGAGTAAATCCAAAAGAGCGCCATCCAGCAAGTCTATTTCTTTTCGCAATATTGTTAATGCTTCGGTGTCCATTCGTCATTCCGTAATATTTTCTTCAACACGCATGCCAAAATGGCGTCCTGCACAATCCAAATGGCATAAAACCTCATCCCCCTCTTTGAGGGAAACAACGCTCACAGGTTTGCCGTTTTTTCCGACCAAACGGATAGTTTCCGCGTTTTGCAGGAAAATACCGCCTGTTTTGCCGTCCTTTGTTTTTGCTTCAACCATAAGCATGGGTCGCACTTCAATTTTCACCCTTCCGACAACGGCACTTTTGCAGTGTCCGTTTTTATCCACGACAAGCACTTCCGAACCTGAACGGAGTTCCTGCAAATAACTGGTCTTATCATTGGGCATCATGGCGTAGGCATGCACGCCGCCCGCATTGACCCGAAACGGTCTTGAATTGACGTATTCGTTATCTTCCGTTTCCGCATGGACCAAAAAGGTGAAAGCGGAAGAATTGCCGCACAGCATGCCCTGCCCCGTTTCAAGCACGGACAGCGTGTCAACGCAAACCCTGTGCCCCAAACCCACAGTCTGGATTTTGGTAATCACGGCGGCTTCAAGCTGCATGGTTTCGCCGCCGGTTTGGGCTAATTCCATTATTTTTCGGATATCAGCCAAACCCTGCCCGGAAACGATGATTTTTTCAACGCCCCGTTCCAAAATTCCAAAAGCGAGCTTCGCTTCGGCATAGGAATTGACAGTCAGGCAAATATTCTGCGCGATGTCAGGTTTCGCCAAAAGATTTTCCACCGGAATGATTTCAAATTTCGTCAACGTATGCAAAACAGCGGGATTTTGGCGCACGGCGTTCTCATACGCGAGTTCGTCTTCCTTTTTATCCAAGGCAAAGCATTTGACGCCTGACATGCCTAGAAACTGTACTCTTGCCAAGCCCTTGATTTCTTCGATATGAGCGTCTTCCGTAACAATACCGTCGACACCGGCCTCAAGAGCAAGCAAAACGGCATCCTTATCAAAGGGCGAAATTTCAGCAAAAACAGTACGTTTCATTATTCTTCTCCCATTTCCTGCAAGGCTTTTTCCATGGTCCAGCCTTCATGCACGACACCGCGCAAAACATGAAGCAGCTGACGTCTGTTCGGATGTTGGAAAACATTGCGTCCGACAGATAAACCCGCTCCGCCCGCTTTTACGGAATCATGCACAACCTGCAAAAAGTCTTTTGTGGAATTCATTTTCGCCCCGCCTGCGATGACAACAGGAATGCAGCAAGATTCAACAACATGGGCGAAACTGTCCATATCGCCGGAGTAAGGAACTTTTACGACATCGGCGCCAAGTTCGACCCCGACCCTTGCGCAGTGGGCGATCAAATCCGGATCATAGGAATTTTGAATTTTCGGACCGCGGGCATATACCATGGCAAGAAGCGGCATACCCCATCTTTCGGTCGCCTCGCTCACTCTTCCCATTTGAGCAAGCATTTCACGTTCCAATTCATCACCGATATTTACATGAATGGATACGGCGTCCGCTCCGAGACGGATAGCTTCTTCAACCGTTGCGACCAAAGTTTTTGAATTGGCATGGGGAGATAAATCCGTTGAAGCGGATAAATGCACGATAAGCCCCAAATCCTTTCCGCTCGTTCTATGCCCGCAGCGCACCAAACCTTTGTGCATAAGCACGGCGTCCGCTCCGCCGACAGACATATCCTGCACGGTTTCACGCATGTTGACAAGCCCCTGGCATGGACCGACAGAAACACCATGGTCCATGGGAACAATAATACAGCGGTTCGTTTCACGATTGAAAATGCGTTCCAAACGAATTTTTTTACCGATACTCATAACAATCTCCTTTTCCACAGCATTTTATTTCATCCGTGACGTTTTTCAGAAAATAAAAAAAACCACGGACCTAATGTGCCGTGGTTTTCATAGTATTTTTTTAGATATGACTAAACACAATACCCATAACCACAGGCACTTTCTCCATAATAATAGCTAAAGTAAAAGCTGTTGAACGTTGCTTGGTTATGCATAGTGTTATTCATTCTTTAATTCCTCATTTGAATTAATTATTTAATTATTCCCTTCTTTTTCGCTTGTCAAGATTTTTTTTAATACGCTTCAATATTTTCCACCGGCTGGGTTAATAAAAATGCTCCTTTTTCTATCCGCTTTTTCAGCTCTTCGGCTATTTCCAAAGAACGCTGATAGGAAGTAAGCGGATGTGTCGGCACTTTTTTTCCGTCGATATCGATAGAACCGCTTATAAGCTCCGCATAACTCACATGTTTGATGACACGCGAACTGCAGTTTTGATAATCGAGGGAATAATCTTTTACAGGCATCAAAATATCTTCGTTGCCGACACCGGTGTATTGCGCTATTTCCGCATTTAAAACGGGAATGGGAATACCTATGCCGACAGCGAGGCTTACTCCGTATCCGAACAGAGAATGGGCTCTGACATACCTGTCGGACATGGCTTTCATATCGCCTTTCACCATAAGCGTTCCGGAAGCGGACATGGGAACGCCTTTTTCCGTGCGCTTCGGATTTGGAACATGCTGCGTGCCTGAACCGATGACATAACCGATTCCGCCGCCCAAGAAAATACGGGTGCCCAAACCGATAGTTTTAAAATACGGGTCGTTGAAAAGCGGAGAAAGCTCGCCCGATGTCGCAAAATTAGCGTTCTGCAAGTGCGGCTTCAGCGCCCCCATATAGGTATAGAGCGTCTTGTGGGCGTTCTCATTCACCGCCACATTATAATTTTGGTAACAGTTGCGGGGATTGAGCATATGCGCATATTTCAAATCGTGAATGGTGATTTCGCGCTCAAAGGATTTTTTGGGATAACAGTCCGTCGTATAACTTTCACAGCGGAGTTTCACCTTCCGTCCCGCAATTAAATCTTCAATGACATGCGCTCCGCCATAGTGAAATTCTCCGGGATAAACCTGATTCAGCGGGTCACCCTCGCGCATTTCCGTTGCCCCGACAAAACCGTCGACAGCGGCAAGCCCGGCATGGCAAGGCACGTCATTGAGCCACATCTTGCTTGCGCGGAGAGTCGGCGCTTCCGTTTGCCCTATATTGAAAAGCATGCCGGAAGAACACATGGGAGAAAATGTTCCCGTAGTGACAACATCGATTTCCTTTGCTGCTTTTTCCGCTCCCATTTCCTTGACGGCTTTTGTCATTTCCTCCGCCGTCAATACGACGGCTCTGCCCTGCTTAATCCTTTCATTGATTTCTGCAATAGTTTTCATACCAAGCACTACCTTTTATCAATTATACCATACTTCATTCATTTATGTTTTTCAATTTCTTATGGATATTGCTCCGCTCAAGCCCGATAAGTTCCGACAGTCTGCTCACATTTCCCCCCGCTTCCTCAAGCTTGCGGGTCAAATAATATTCCTCAAAAGCTGATTTTGCCGTTTTATAGTCAAGCTCGAGCATTTTTTGCAAAGTCTTATCCGTTGCCAAGGCATCTTCCATTCTTTGCGCCGTTTGTCCTTTGCCCACGTTTTCAAGCATTTCCAAAGGAAGTGAAACATAATCCACTTGCCTGCCGCTGTACAGCACGGTCAAACGCTCAAGCAAATGCATAAGCTCGCGCACATTTCCGGGCCAGGACCATTCTTCCAAAACCTGCACCGCTTCTTTTGTAAAAACCGGGGCTTTCATGGAATATTTTTTTTCAACCGCGTGCAAAAGCGTTTCTATGAGAAGCGGCATATCTTCTTTTCGCTCCCGAAGCGGCGGAACAGATAAGGGAAAAACCCGCAGACGGTAATACAGGTCTTGGCGGAACTCGCCGTCCGCAATGGCTTTCTCCAAATCCTTATTGGTTGCCGCAATGACGCGTACCTGCACTTTGATATTTTTTGTGCCGCCCACGCGCTCGAAACACTGCTCCTGCAAAATACGCAAAATTTTCGCCTGTGTCCTCAAGCTCATATCGCCGATTTCGTCCAAGAACAAAATTCCATTGTTGGCTAATTCAAATTTGCCGATTTTTGTGGAGTCGGCACCGGTGAACGCTCCCTTTTCATGCCCGAAAAGCTCGCTTTCGATGAGTTCTTCCGGAATGGCGGCACAATTCACCGCAATGAAGGGTCTGTCTTTTTGTTTGCTGTTCCTATGCAAAGTCCGCGCGGCAAGTTCTTTGCCCGTGCCGTTTTCACCGGTAATCAACACCCATGCGTCCGTCGGGGCGACTTTCATCAAATCACGCATGAAAGCACGCATGACTTTTGAATTTGCAACCATGGGAACTTCATAGTCATTATGCACAGCTTGACGCAAAAGGCTGTTTTCCTGCTTAAGCTCTTTCATTTCAAGCGCATGGCGGACACTCAGCAGAATTTTTTCAAGACTGAGCGGCTTTTCCACAAAATCATGGGCGCCCAGACGTAAAGCCTGCACGGCGGTTTCCACATTTCCATGCCCGGATATCATGATGAAAGGAATTTGCGGATACAATTCTTTCGCACGCTTGAGAGTTTCAAGCCCGTCAATGCCTGTCAGCCAAATATCCAAAAAAACAAGGTCGACAAGGTTGTTTTCCAAAAACAAAAGGGCGTTTTCTCCGCTATCGGCCTCCGAAACAGTGTAATTTTCATCCTCCAGTATTCCGCGGAGAGAAAAGCGCACCCCTTCTTCATCGTCAACAACAAGAATATGCCCTGCCATATCACATACCTAAATAGGCTTTTCTTACAGAATCGTCTTTTAACAAATTATCCGCCTTATCTTCCTTGACAATTTTGCAGTTCTCCATCACATACGCCCTGTCGGCGATTTTCAGAGCTTGGTTCGCATTTTGTTCCACCAAGAAAACCGTTGTGCCGCGGCTGTTGATTCTCTGAATGATTTGAAAAATCTGCTGAATAATGATAGGCGCCAAGCCGAGTGAAGGCTCGTCAAGCAAAAGGAGTTTCGGTCTGCCCATAAGAGCCCTTGAAATGGCGAGCATTTGCTGTTCACCGCCTGAAAGCGTGCCTCCCGCCTGCTTGTACCGTTGGGCAAGGATAGGAAAAAGCGAAAAAATATATTCCATGTCTTCTTTTATCTGCGCTTTGTCATTTCTTAAAAAAGCGCCCAATTCCAAATTCTCCTGCACGGTAAGGTCCGGAAAAATAAGCCGTCCCTCCGGAACCTGACTTATGCCCAATTTTACGATTTCATTGGGAGCCAGCACATGGATAGGTTTCTTATTATAGAAGATTTCGCCGCTTCTCGGTCTGATACCGCCGCAAATGGTCATAAGCGTCGTGCTTTTGCCCGCGCCGTTGGCGCCGATCAAACTGACGATTTCCCCTTCGTTCACAGTTAAGCTTACATCACGAAGAGCAGGGATGTTCCCGTAAAACGTAAAAATATTTTTAAGCTCAAGCATCTTCTGACTCTCCTAAATATGCACGGATAACTTGCGGATTATGGCGTATCTCATCAGGCGTTCCGGCTGCGATACGGGAACCGTATTCCATGACGTAAATTCTGTCGGATAAAGACATGACCATGCCCATATCGTGTTCTATCAATAAAATGGAAAGATTGAATTTTTCACGGATACGCAAAACAAGTTCTTTCAGTTCCACGGTTTCCTGCGGGTTCATGCCGGCGGCAGGTTCGTCCAAAAACAAAAGGAACGGTTCTGTCGCCAAAGCTCTGGCGATTTCCAAGCGGCGCTGCGCACCGTAAGGAAGATTGCAGGCTTCGTCTTTCCAATGCTTTTCAAGCCCCACTTCTTTCAAGAGCTCGTAGCCCCTGTCCACCGTATCCTGTTCTTCTTTCTTAAAGGCGCCGCCTCTGAAAATTGCGTTGACAATACCCGCTTTTGTCCGCGTGTGCCTGCCGACCATGACATTTTCAAGCACTGTCATGGAAGAAAACAAACGAATGTTTTGGAACGTTCTCGCAAGCCCGTATTTGGTGATTTCATGCGGAACAATCCCATTCAATTTCTTATTCTCATGCCCTTCGCGGCCTGCCCAGACTTCCCCTTCCGTAGGGACGTAAATTCCTGTCACACAGTTGAAAAACGTTGTCTTTCCGGCACCGTTGGGACCGATTAATGCCACTATTTCCTTAGGAAGAATATGCATATCCACATCATTCAATGCACGGAGCCCGCCAAAGTTTTTGGATAAAGACTTCACTTCTAAAATCGGTTTTTGATCAGTATGCATAATATCCTCAACTATTTTCTTCATTCTGCAAAGCAGTTGGATAATATTTTCTCTTGGCAGGCGGAATAATGCCCTGCGGACGGAATACCATCATGGTAACCATGAGCAAACCGAAAATAAGCATGCGGTATTCTGAAAAAGCGCGCAAATATTCCGGCAAAAGCGTCAAAACAAGGGCTGCAAGCGCCACTCCCACAATGGAACCCATACCGCCTAAAACAACCATGCTTAAAATCATGGCGGAATCCATAAACGTAAAACTGGTAGGATTGATATAGGAATTTCGGGCGGCGAAAAGCACCCCTGCAAAACCTGCCCAGCAAGAACCCAAAGCAAAAGCGGAGAGTTTGATTTTCCGAAGGTCGATTCCCATCGCCTCACTGGCGATTTCATCTTCTCTCAACGCTTGCAGCGCAAGTCCCACACGGGAATTGATAAGCCTTGCCACAATGATAATGGTGATAATGGCGGCAAAAAGACATAAATAATAAATATAAATCGTGGAAGCTTCCGGGCTGAGTTCCAAACCGAACAAACCGGGTCTTGGAATATTCGCAATTCCGCGGTTTCCTCCTGTGAAGTTCGCCCAGTTGATAAGCAAAAGTCTTACAATTTCACCAAATCCCAAGGTGACAATCGCCAAATAGTCCCCGCGGAGCCTGAGCACCGGAAAAGCGAGAAGCAAGCCCGCGATAACGGTGATAAAGCCTGCTATGGGCAGACATGTCCAAAATCCCAAGCCGAGGTATTGGTTCAATAAGGCGTACGTATACGCACCGACAGCGTAAAAGGCGGCATAACCGAGCACAAGCTGCCCCGCGATACCCACGACAATATTCAGTCCGAGGGCGAGCATGACATAGAGAAAAGCAAGCGAATACACGGTTGTTTGATACATCGAAGTAAACACCGGCAAAATCATGAACACAATGAAAAGGACAAGAATTAATTTTAAAGCGGTATTCTTATCATTGGTGATTTTTTCAGACAAAGCGGAAAATTTTCGGGAAACCTGCGAAGAAATCCCTTTGCTTAAATCCCTGTCCTTGTATACTTCAAAATACCAAGACCATAAGACGGCAAGCACAAAAGTGATAGCACCGATGACAAGGACCCTGTCGTAAAAAAATTCAGGAGCGCGTTTAATAATTCTAATTCCTACGATAGGAAAGACCAAAATCATAAACCATATGCTGATCAACGCAGAACGGATAAGACGTTTCGGGGTAAACATATTTTCTCCTAAACCTTTTGAACTTTAGCTTTCCCAAGAATTCCGGAAGGACGGAAAATCAAAATGAGGACAAGCAACACAAAAGCGAGCACATCTTCGTAATCGCCTGCGAAATACCCTGTTGTGAAGCTTTCGGCAAGACCGAGAACAAGCCCGCCAAGCATGGCTCCTGGAATTGAGCCGATACCGCCCAAAACAGCGGCGGTGAACGCTTTCATGCCGGCGATGAAACCGATACCGAAGCCCACCTGCATGGTATGGGTCGCAATAAGCGTACCGCCGAGAGCGGCAAGTCCGGAACCGACAATGAACGTTAAAGAAATGATTTTATCTGCATCAATGCCTAAAAGCATTGCCATTTTTCTATTTTGAGCTGTGGCGCGCATAGCCTTGCCAAGTTTCGTATAACGGATGAAAACAGAAAGACAGACCATGATGAAAGCGCTTGTCACAAGAATTACGAAATCGGAAGAACGCAAAATTCCGCCAAGAACATCCAAAAATTCAACACGGGGCATGCGGATGGGGAAACGTAAAAATTCCGCCGTTTGCGCCAGCTGCACATAGTTTTGCAAAAAGATGGACATACCGATAGCGGAAATAAGAGGAGCCAAGCGGGATTGTCCGCGAAGAGGCTTATAAGCGATTTTTTCCATGGTGTAGCCATACGCCACGCACCAAATAATCGCGACAAAAGCAGCAATAACAAGAATCGCACTGGCAGAAAATCCCATTGAGCCCAGAATTCCAGCTACAATAAAAGCCGTAAACGCCCCAAGCATATAAATTTCACCATGAGCGAAGTTAATAAGCTCGATAATACCGTAAACCATGGTATATCCGAGAGCTATCAAGGCGTAAATACTTCCACGAGTCAGACCGCTAAACAAAATTTCTAAAAAATACTGCCAATCCATATAGTTCAACTTTATTCATTGCTAGGCTTATTAGATACGGATAGGCTTATTTCCCAAAAGCCTTTTAGGAAATAAGCCCGAACAATCATCGTATAAAAATTTTATAAAATAATTATTTCATTTCAACATATTGACCGTTTTGGATTTGATAAATGGACATGCCGACACCGACAGCGTCACCATGTTCGTCAAAGTGAATGGAACCGACAGCAGTTTCAATTTCTTCTTTATGCAATGCGTCAATCACTTTGGCGGAATCGGTTGTTCCCGCTTTTTCAATGGCATTCATGAGCGCAAGAGCCGCTGAAACGGCGTTATCAAAAAATGCGCCGGGAGTTGAGCCGTATTTTGCCATATGTTTTTCCGCATAGTATTTGCTTACGGGGTTTGAAGAAGTGTCGGTAGGACCGGATGCGTAAACATTTTCGGCGTCAGCGCCTGCCAATTCAACAAAGCCCAAGTCTTTCAATCCGTCAGGACCGATCATGGGAATAACAGCATCCAAACTGTTCATATTGGAAAGAAGTTTTGAAGCTTCAGGGTAATAACCGCCCCACATCAACACGTCCGCATCAACACGGCGCACTTTGCGGATAACGGAAGAATAATCGGCGGCACCTGGAGTGATAGCTTCAAAAAGAACGATTTCGATATCGCTGTTTTTCTTCAGGTAATCGGCAGCCTGTTCCGCATAACCTTTGCCGTATTCGCTGTTGTCATGAAGAATGGCGACTTTCTTCGCTTTAAGATTGTTGATGACATAGCCTGCGCCGACAATCGCGGAAGCGGTGTCGTTAGCCACGGTACGGAAGAAATAAGGGTTTTCTCCGCTCAATGTCATTGCGGGAGAGGTGATGGAACCTGAAATGGAAATCACTTTGGCGTTGTTATATAAAGGCATTGCGGCTTTACCGGCAGGGGAACAAATATGTCCGATAACACCGACAACACCGTCAGAAATAAGTTTTGTCGCGGCGTTGGTAGCAATTTCTGCTTTACAAGCGTCGTCAAAAGCAATAACTTCTACTTGCTTGCCGAGAATGCCGCCCTTGGCGTTGTATTCGTCAGCGACGAGATTTACAGCATTAAGCGTTGGTAAACCATAAGAAGCAAGTTCGCCGGAATGAGCGCCCGGAACACCGATTTTAATCGTATCGGCGGCAAAAGCAGAACCGCAAGTCAACACAGCTCCCAAAAAAGCTGTCAACACACCCTTTAAAAATACTTTGGACATATATCCTCCCATAAAATGCTGCTTTTTTTTGAAAACTCAAAAAAGATACAGTAGACTGTGTGGTGAATATGCCACACTTCAAACGGCATTGTCAATAAAAAAGGTTAAATTTTAAAAAATATTTTTACATTTTTGTAAAATTAGTCACATTTGCAAATTATTTATGTAACTAACTGTAATAAAATAAAAACTATTTATAGCAAAATCATAAAAAGAGCAAAATATGCAGGAAAAAATTAATAATTATCAACAAAAAAGAAAAAAGTACTCCCAAAAAAATTCCCGAAACGGAAACGCCGTTCCTCAAAATTCACGCCCCATGAAAGAAAAAACACGCAATTTTCCGGCGAAACAAAATAAAATTCAAACGCGGCAGCCTCCTGAAGCCTGCGAAAAATTCCTTCCTTTGTGCCGTGAAGACATGCGCTTGAAAGGTTGGGACGAGCTGGACATTTTGCTTGTTTCCGGTGACGCGTATATTGACCATCCCGCTTTCGCGGCGGCTTTGCTTGGGCGCTATCTGGAGCATTACGGCTTCAAAGTCGGCATTATCACCCAACCCGACTGGAAAGACCCCGCAATCATCGAAAAAATCCAAGCGATGGGACGCCCCCGTCTTTTTGCCGGCATCAGCGCAGGTGCCGTGGACAGCATGCTCGCCCATTACACAGCCTTTCGCAAAAAACGCCATGATGACGCCTATACCCCGAACGGACAATGCGGAGCAAGACCGAATAGAGCCGTGACCGTTTACACTTCCCTTATAAAACAGGCATTTCCATACCTTCCGGTTATAGCGGGGGGGATTGAGGCAAGCCTGCGCAGGCTCAGCCATTATGATTTTTGGTCTGACAGCCTCAGAAAATCAATCCTTGCGGACGCAAAACTCGATTTGGCTGTTTACGGAATGGGCGAGAAAGCCCTGCTTGAAATCGCCGTCAGACTTCGTGATTTTTACCAGAAACACCCCGAACTTTCCTGGGACAGCCCCGTGCTGCAAAAAGCCAAGGACAAAAAGCCGTGGCAGCAGGTTCTCAAAAATATTGACGGAACATGCCGGATAATCAAAACGGAAGAGATTGTCCGCTTACCTGAAAACACCGTTATTCTGCCCTCTCACGATGACATTCTGCATTCTCCCAAATTATTGTTGGAAGCGACGCTTGAGAGCGAAAAGCATATCCACCATGCAGACCATTGCCTTGTTCAAGCTTTTGACAGGGACAGAGCCGTGCTGGTTGAAAAGCCAGCACGAAGGCTCGGCACGGAAGAGCTGGATCTGCTCTATGCGCTTCCTTTCCAGCGCAAAGCCCACCCCCGCTATCAAGGAAAAATCCCCGCCGAAAGCATGATGAAAACAAGCATGACGAGCCACAGAGGCTGCGGAGGAGGATGTTCCTTTTGCTCCCTCGCTTTGCACCAGGGCAGAAAAATCGCTTCCCGCAGCGAAAAATCCCTGCTTGATGAAGCGCGGAATATTGCCGGTTCCAAGGGCTTCGACGGTTCAATCAGCGACATAGGCGGACCGTCCGCCAATATGTGGCAAGCCTCCTGCGCCTTGGAAGAAAAAGCAAAAACGCAAGGCAAAAATTTCAAGTGCGGACGTGCTTCCTGCCTGACCCCCGATCTTTGCCCCCATTTTCTTGTCGACCAAGAAAAACATCTTGCTTTGCTCAGAAAAGTTAAAAAAATCAGCAACATTAAAAATGTGCGTATCGCAAGCGGCGTGCGTTTCGATTTAGCTCTGACCCAAAAAAAAGCTCTTGAAAGCTATGCCGGAGAATTTACGGGAGGACAGCTCAAAGTCGCCCCTGAACATTGTTCTGAAAACGTGCTAAAGCTTATGCGTAAACCCGGCATGGACAAATTTGAAACGTTTTTACAGGCGTTTTATGGGTACTGCAAAAAAATCAATAAGGAACAATATGTTATTCCATACCTTTTAAGCGGGTTTCCGGGGTGCACCGATGAGAACATGAGGGAACTCGCCTCTTGGCTCAAAGAAAGAAATTGGAAGCCAAGGCAGGTGCAATGCTTTATTCCGACGCCGGGAACGGTTGCGACCGCAATGTATTATGCCGAATGCGACTCACAGGGAAAAACCATCTTTGTCGCCAAAACCGACGCCGAACGGCTGCGGCAGCACGGTATTTTGATGGGCACAGCCATACATCCCGAAGACGATAGTTTTTACGATTGATAACGCATGGGAAACAGTAGCTCTTTATTTATCGTCTTTCCTCCTCCTGCTCCCCCTCACACTTATACGGAACAGATAAGGGCGGACAATGCCAAAAAAAAGACAAGCAGCAGCTTGTCTTTTTTCATGAGTGTTGTTTATAAGATTTAAAATTTCAATTTCTTTGCGCAATCAAGGGTCTTATTGAAATCATCGTCGGTATGGGCGAAAGAAACCATTGCGGTTTCAAACGCGGAAGGGGAAAGAAAAATGCCCATTTCACGCATTTGCTTATAATAGCTTTCAAAAATTGCCGTGGAAGCGTTTTCGACATCAGCAAAATTGCGTACAGGCTTATCCGTAAAGAAAAGTGTAAACATAGAAGCAATATGCTGATATTGCACACTTAATCCTTTTTTCTCCAAAATACCCGCAAGCTCTTTCACAAAAGCGAGCACGCGCTGTTCCAACCCTGCATAATCGGCTTTTTCAAGAATATCCAAAGTCGCAAGACCTGCCGCCATGGCAAGCGGATTGCCTGAAAGCGTTCCCGCCTGATACACATCACCCGCAGGAGCAATGCGCTGCATATATTCCGCCTTGCCGCCATAAGCGCCGACTGGCAAACCACCGCCAATGATTTTGCCCATGGTGGTCAAATCAGGCATAACGCCGAACCGTCCCTGAGCTCCCTGATAGGATACCCTGAAACCGGTAATGACTTCATCAAAAACAAGCAGAGCCCCGTATTTTGTGCAAAGATCACGCAAACCCTGCAAGTACCCGGCGACTGGCAAAACAAGTCCCATATTGCCGGCACAAGGCTCCACAAAAAACGCGGCGATCTCATTGCCGTATTTCTCAAAAATTTCCTTAGCCGCCTCCAAATCGTTGTAAGGCACAAGCAGAGTGTCCTGCACGGTCGATTCCGGAACTCCTGGCGTTCCGGGAATTGAAAACGTCGCAAGCCCGGAACCGGCGCTTGCCAAAAACGCATCGCCGTGCCCGTGGTAGCCGCCAATGATTTTCACCAATTTATTCCTGCCTGTCACGGCACGGGCAAGACGCAGGGCGCTCATTGTCGCCTCCGTGCCGGAATTGACCATGCGCACCATATCGCAGGACGGAAGAGCTTTGCAGACTTTCTCCGCAAGCAAAACTTCTATTTCCGTGGGGGCGCCGTAACTTGTGCCGCGTTTCGCCGCCTCGCAGACGGCTTTGTCCACGTCCGCATGGGCATGCCCCAAAAGCATGGGTCCCCATGAGCCGATAAAATCAATAAAATCCATACCGTCAACAGTTCTGATATGCGAACCTTTTGCAGACTCGATAAACAAAGGGGCGCAATGCACGTTGCGGCACGCACGCACGGGGCTGTTCACCCCTCCGGGAATAAGTTTGTTCGCTTTTGCAAAGAGTTCTTCTGATCTTTCAATATTCATACCGTTTCCTTTTTAATCATCAAAATACGTCATGGAGATTTTTTTCAATTCTTTAATGCTTTCCAAAACCGCATATTCGTCAAGACAAGTGTTTTGACGCAGTTCTTCAACGACATCGTAACATTCCTGCATGGTTCTGCCGTGTATCATGGTAAAAAACGTATACTGCCAATCAGGAGCGGAACTTGGACGGTAATAACAGTGCGAAATGCGTGAACTTTGCGCCGCATACTTTGCCGCCCCGTCAACGTTGTCCTCGTCGATTTTCCATGCCACCATAGCATTATGGTTATACCCTGTTTTCTGATGTTTTATGCTTGCGCCGAAACGGCGTATGGTGCCGTCCTCTTTAAGCCTTTGCAAAAGGGCGAGCACTTCCTCTTCGCAAAGCCCGGCTTCCTTTGCAATATCCGCATAGGGAGTCAGCGTATCAGGCAAATCCGACTGCACAATGCTCAGGACCTTGCGTTCTTTTTCCGTAAAATTCACAACAGCTCCCCTTATCAAAAAACCATGCGGTTAAACATTGAAGAGAAAATGCATGACGTCGCCGTCCTGCACGGCATACTCTTTGCCCTCAACCCGCAATACGCCCGCACTTCTGCAGGCAGCTTCGGATTTAAACTTCACATAATCGGCATAGGAAATCACTTCCGCCCGAATAAAACCCTTTTCAAAATCCGTGTGAATGACACCCGCGCATTGGGGAGCTTTCCAGCCTTGCTTAAACGTCCATGCCCGCACTTCCTGCGGACCTGCCGTAAAATAACTGCAAAGCCCGAGCGTACGATATCCCGTGCGGACAACGTTGACAAGGGAGCTTTCCGAAATTCCGTAGGAACTCAGCATTTCCGCCTGTTCTTCAGCTGAAAGCCCCTGCAGTTCCGCCTCTAAATTCGCGCAAACGACCACAGCTTCACAGCCTTGTTTTTGAGCGGCTTCTTTCAAAGCTTTCACATGCGCGGATTCTTCTTCAAGCCCTTCTTCGTCCACATTGGCGCAATAAATCATTTTTTTCGCTGTCAAAAGGCTCAGTTCATGCCAAACTTGTTTGAAATGCTCATTATGTTCCGGAATGTCGAATTGGCTCGCCTTATTGCCCTCATTCAGAAAGTCCGCAAGACGTTTGCATTCTTCCAAACTTTTTCCGGCTTCCTTATCCGCTTTCACCTGTTTCGCAAGGCGCTCGATTTTTCTTGTCACGGTTTGGATATCGGCAATAATAAGTTCCGTTTCAATGGTTTCCGCATCGCGGAGAGGATTGACCGAACCGTCCACATGGGTGATGTTCTCATCTTCAAAACAGCGCACAACATGTAAAATCGCCGCACATTCACGAATATTGGCTAAAAATTGATTGCCTAGACCTTCACCTTTGCTCGCCCCTTTCACCAATCCCGCAATGTCGATAAAATCAACGGTCGCATGAATGATTTTCTGCGGGTTCACCAATTCCGCCAAAGCTTCCAGGCGTTTGTCCGGAACGGAAACCGTAGCCTTGTTGGGCTCAATGGTGCAAAAAGGATAATTAGCCGCCTGAGCGTTCTGCGCCTTTGTCAGAGCATTGAACAGCGTTGATTTTCCAACATTCGGAAGTCCGACAATACCGATACTTAAAGCCATATGTTCTCCTGTTATTCAAATTCCTGAAGAAGACTTTGCAAACGCTTTTTCATTGCGTCTTTCATATTCCCGTCATGCAAAGCGAAATACATATTGACAGACAAAAAGTCGAGCAAATCGCCGGCATCAAAACGCCTTCCTTTCACAGGAACGGCAAGCATGCCCCTTTCTTTCGCCAGCAAATTCAAAGCGTCGGTCAGCTGAATTTCCCCTCCGTGCCCGGGTTTCGCATTTTCCAAATAATCAAAAATTTCCGGAGGCAAAACATAACGCCCGATAATCGCCATATTGGAAGGCGCCTCCCCCACTTTCGGCTTTTCCACCATATCCGTGATTTCAATAATACCGTCCGGACGTTTATTGCCCGCCACAATGCCGTATTTGCAGACCATGCTCGGGTCGACTTCCATAACGCCGATCACAGGCTTGTTTTCCTTTTCGGCGATATCAATCAGTTCTTTCAATCCGCAATCTTTGCCAAGCAAAATATCATCGCCCACCATAACCCCGAAAGGTTCATTGCCGACAACGGGTTTAGCCGTAAGCACCGCATGCCCGAAGCCCAGCTGGCATTTTTGGCGTACGCTGATGACATTGACATAATGGGCGAGTTCCTGCACTGTTTTCAGCAATTCTTTTTTTCCTGTGCGTTCCAAAACATCTTCGAGCGCGTAATGGTGGTCGAAATAATCTTCAAGGGCTGTTTTTTCCTTGCTTGTTACGAAAACGACATTCTCAATGCCGGCGTTCACGGCTTCGTCGACAACATAATGGATAACGGGCTTATTATAAATAGGAAGCATTTCCTTAGGCACATTCTTGCTTGCAGGCAATGAACGGGTACCATGCCCCGCCACCGGAATAACAACTTTTCTGATATTTTTCATATGATCACCCCTATTTGTTTAAAGCCGCATGCACAACTTTCGCCAATTCCTTGGTCAGCTGCTTAACCAATTTTTCTTCCCTTGCCTCAACCATCACACGGCAAAGATTTTCCGTGCCCGAATAACGCAAAACAACGCGTCCGTATTGCCCAAGCTGGCTTTCAGCATTTTTCAGCGCTTCCTGAATTTCCGGAACCGTCGCCAAATCAGGCTTACGGGTAACTTCCACATTTTCCATTTCCTGCGGATAAAGCTTTAATTTTTGCGCAAGTTCGGAAAGTTTCTTACCGGATTCACACATAATGGTCAGCACTTGCAAAGCGGCAAGAAGCCCGTCTCCCGTCGTGCTGAAATCATGGAAAATAAGATGCCCCGATTTTTCACCGCCAAGGCTTAAATCAAATTTCCGCATAGCCTCGACAACATACCTGTCCCCCACATTGGTGCGGATAATCGAGCCGCCCCGTTCGGACATGAAATGCTCCAAAGCCATATTGCTCATGGATGTTGCCGCGAGCGTATTGTTTTTAAGTTTTCCCTGAGCCATTAAATATTCCGCGCAAATAGCCATGATTTGATCGCCGTCAAGCACCGTGCCCGTTTCATCGACAACAATGAGCCTGTCGGCGTCACCGTCAAGAGCGAGCCCGATATCCGCACGCACTTCACGCACTTTATCCGCCACATATCCGGGATGAAGCGAACCGCATTGCAGATTGATGTTCGTGCCGTTGGGGGCATTCGCCATGGTCACCACTTCCGCGCCGAGTTCCTCAAGAGCCAAAGGCGCTATCTTATAGCTCGCCCCGTTGGCGCAGTCCAAAACGATACGCAAACCGTTCAAAGACAAATGGTCGGGAAAGCTCTTTTTCAAATATACGATATAACGACCCGGAGCGTCAAAAATGCGTTTTGCCCTTCCGACCTTGTCCGCTTCCGGATAATCCCATTCATAATCTTTGTTCAGAACCATCTGGGCGATTTCATCCTCAACGCTGTCCGGAAGCTTATACCCGTTCTTATCAAAAAATTTTATTCCGTTATCATGAAAAGGATTATGGCTTGCGGAAATGACAACGCCGATATCCGCCCGCATGTTTTTCGTCAAAAAAGCGATGGCGGGCGTCGGCATAGGTCCGACCTGATACACGTCAATTCCGGCGGCGCAAAGCCCTGCCGTAAGAGCCGTTTCAAACATATAGCCGGAAAGGCGCGTGTCTTTTCCGATAATGGCTTTATGCCTGTGTTTGCCGTCGCGGAAATATGTTCCGGCGGCAAGTCCGAGCCTAAGAGCCATATCCGCCGTCATGGGATAGGTGTTCACATAACCGCGAATACCGTCAGTTCCGAAAAAACGCTTCATAGTCTGTCCTATTTATTCATGCTGTTATTGATTTGCAACAATTTTCACCTTATCGGGGTTGACCGAAAGGAGCTTCGCGCCTTTTGGCAAAAGAACCTCCACAGGCAAAAGCCGTCCCTCCGCCAATTCATGGGTATTTCGCACTATTGCGCGCACTTGGGCCATATAAGCAGGGTCGATGTTATAGGAAATCATCTTGCTTTGCGGAATTTCAAGCTCAATATCGACCGTGCGGGGTTCTGTTTTAAAATCCCCGCCTGTCTTGTCAAGCTGTACGAGCCTGCTCAAACTCACGGGAACCAAATCGAACCATGCCTCAAAACTGATTTTCGTCACAGGCGTATCAGCTTCCACAAGATTAGGCAAAGAAAGGGGAATATTCCTCGTATACTGTCCTGCAAGCTCCACTTGGTTGATATCGAATTTAACTTTCAGGGAATAAATGTTTTCGAGTATTTCTTTCGGACCTTTAAGCTTGACTTCCGAAGGTTCGAGCACCAAATCGCGCACATACAGATCGTCGTCGTCCTTTTCGGAAAAATCGACTTCGACAGGCACCCTTTTTTCAGCTATTTCATCCACTTCGATAATCAAGTAAGACGGGCTGATACTTAAAATTTCCATACCTTTGACATCGGAAAACGCCGTGTTTATTTCCACCGGAAAAACGTTCGCTCCTCTGACGGCATTCTTCAAATTGATACGGTAGACAAAATCTTTGTTGACAACACTGCGCAACCGCTGTTCGGAAGCCCGCACCCGCACACGGAGGACATCTTTCATGCCTTTGACAACCATTAAATCATCGGGCAAATCAACATATTCCACATGGAAGGAAATATCCGTTTCAGCCTGCGAACTTCCCACGACACTGTACCACACGGCACAGGAAAGCAAAAAGGCGAAAAAGAGCAAGCGCAAATTTTCAACGACATTTTTTCTTGAAAGCAGATTTTTAAATGAGAACATTATTTAAAATCCTTTCCAGACGTTCACGGTTTAGCGGATTGGAAAGCCTGCCGTTCTGAGCGACGGTAAATTCCCCCCGCTCTTCAGACACGACAAGAACAACGCTGTCGCTCACTTCCGACAAACCGAGAGCGGCACGGTGGCGTGTTCCGAAATGCTGCCTTTCCTGATTTTGGGTCAAGGGCAAAACGCAGCTCGCGGCGATAATCCTGCCTTGTTTGTTGATAATCACCGCCCCGTCATGCAATGCGGTATTGGGAAAGAAAATGGTATGCAGCAATTCTTTTGAAAGCAGCGCGTCAAGGCGCACGCCGCGGCTGAGCAGATCCCCGAGCTTCATATCGCGCTCAAGCACGATAATAGCACCGATTCGTTTTTTAGCCAAGAGTTCGCACGTATCAACCAAAATTTGAATGGTATTGTCACTCAGTTTCTCTTTTTTCCTGAAAAGGGAACGCAGACTGATTCCCGCAAGGGCGTGGCGGATGTCGGCGCTGAACAAAATGACAATGACAAGAAAAAGCGAACCGAAAAAGTTTTCCAAAAGCCATGAAAGCGTGAACAAGCCGATAAATTTCGCCACGGCGTAAATAAGGAAAAGCAGGAAAAAACCATTTATCGCAGCCATTGCCCTTGTATCTTTTACCAAGCGCAAAAGATAATAAAAGCAACCGGTTACAACAACTATATCCAGTATGTCTTTCACAGTTATGGGAAATTGTGCAATACCAAGCATATGAACCTACTTTAACTGCGTTATTTATGCGTTTCCGTTTTGCAAAGCATAGGTCAAAGCCAAAGTTTCAACCGTTTCTTTCACTTCATGCACCCTATGGTGACTGATCCCCTGTCGCATGGCAAGAGCCGTGCAAACCTGCGTGCTTACGGAACGTTCATTTTTTTTCAAACCGAGCAAATGCCCGAACAAAGATTTTTGTGACAAACCAAGCAGCAAAGGGCGTTTCAGCGCTTCAAAAACCTGAATATGCCGCAACAGGTCAAGATTATGTTCCAGAGTTTTTCCAAACCCGATGCCGAAATCTAAAATAATATTTTCTTCCGGTAAACCTTTTTGCACAAGAATATTCATTTTTTCTTCAAAAAAGGCGTACACATCTTTCACCACGTCGCCGTAACATGGTGTTTCCTGCATTGTCTGCGGCCTGCCCTTGCAGTGCATGAGCACATAAAGAGGCTTGTAATCCGCCACCACGTCAAGAAGTTCCTTTTCCCAGCTGAACGCTGAAATATCATTAATGATTTCAACGCCTTTTTCAAGCGCTTTTTCCGCCACCGAAGCCCGCCACGTATCCACGGAAACAAGCGGTTTTCTTCCAAAATCAAGCGGAACAATATCCGTCCGTATCATATCGGCTCCGCGGCATGAAACATATTCTTCCGCAGAAAACCCTTTTACGGCGGAAATGACAGGCGCAATACGCCGCCATTCTTCAAGGCTGTCCACATCTTCCGCGCCGGGACGGGAAGACGCGCCGCCGATATCCAAAATGCATGCCCCCTGCTCCCACAAAAGGCGGGCGTGTGCTGTCGCATGATCCGTTTTTTCATAACAACCGCCGTCATAAAAGGAATCCGGCGTTGTGTTCACAATGCCCCAAACATAAAAAGGGGCGGACATTAAAGCCTCACCCCTGAATTGCAGCGGATATTGCATTACATATCCTTGTCTTCTGATTTTTGGCTGCCGGCGTCCTGTTCGCCTGCCTGTTCGGCGCGTTCCGCCCGCCCTGCATTTTCAGAAGTTTCAGGATGCCGTATTTCCTTGCTTTCTTCTGACCATGCGAACGTATCGTTTTCGTCAGCTTTTTTTGTGCCGTCAAGCACGAACGGGTCGAGTTCCTTGCCGTCCATAATGCGCTTGATCTCTTCGCCCGTAATGGTTTCCCTTTCAAGAAGAGCCGCGGCGATGGCGTGCAGCTTATCCATATTTTCTTCAAGAATTTTACGGCAGCGCTCACGGGCTTCGTCAATGAAGAATTTTATTTCGGAATCGACAATCTGCGCTGTGGATTGGCTTACGGAATCGGTATGGGCCCATTCCCTGCCGAGGAAAACTTCGCCTCCGTTATCACCGATAGCCTGCGGACCGATCTTATCGCTCATGCCCCATTCGCAAACCATTTTCCGCGCCATTTTGGTAGCGCGCTCAATATCATTGCCCGCGCCTGTCGTTATGTCGTCCATAACCAGTTCTTCAGCCATACGGCCCGCCAAAAGCACAACCAAATTGTTGCGCAGATAATTTTTGGAATAACCGTGTCTGTCCTCTTCCGGAAGCTGCATGGTTACGCCAAGGGCGCGTCCCCTCGGAATAATGGAAACCTTATGCACGGGATCGGAACCGGGAAGGCAAACCGCCGCAAGAGCGTGCCCTGCCTCATGATACGCCGTGATACGCTTTTCCTCTTCGCTGAGAACAAGACTACGGCGTTCCTTACCCATCAGGACTTTATCTTTCGCATATTCAAAATCGGACATATTGAGCTGATTTTTATTTTTCTTGGCGGCTTGCAGGGCTGCCTCGTTGACAAGATTTTCAAGATCCGCACCTGAAAATCCGGGAGTGCCTTTGGCAAGCACTTCAATATCCACATCGTCCGCAATAGGCGTTTTCTTTGTGTGCACGGCTAAAATATGCTGGCGGCCTCTAAGGTCGGGGGTTGAAACAACCACTTGACGGTCAAAACGTCCGGGACGGAGAAGCGCGGGGTCAAGCACATCGGGGCGGTTCGTCGCCGCAATGAGAATGACGCCTTCATTGGATTCAAAACCGTCCATTTCCACAAGCATTTGGTTGAGGGTTTGCTCCCTTTCATCGTGTCCGCCGCCAAGACCGGCTCCTCTCTGACGGCCGACGGCGTCGATTTCGTCAATAAATATCAAACAGGGAGCATTTTTTTTGCCTTGCATGAAAAGGTCGCGCACACGGGAAGCTCCGACCCCGACAAACATTTCCACGAAATCAGAACCTGAAATGGAGAAAAACGGCACGCCCGCCTCACCGGCGACGGCACGGGCGAGCAAAGTCTTACCGGTTCCCGGAGGCCCTACCAAAAGCACGCCTTTGGGAATGCGCCCGCCAAGACGCGTGAATTTTTTCGGATTGGACAAAAATTCCACAACTTCGGAGAGTTCCTCTTTCGCCTCGTCAACGCCCGCCACATCGGCAAACGTCACCTTGGCTTGGTTCGCATCTATCATTCTTGCGCGGGAACGTCCGAAGCTCATCGCCTTTCCGCCGCCTCCCTGCATTTGACGCATAAAGAAAATCCATACGCCAATCAGCAAAATCATCGGAAACCAGGACATGAGCACGGAAACGAGCAAAGAAGGCTCTTCCGGAGCGACAGCGTCGATGCGCACGTTCTTATTCAACAAATGTTCCACAAGCCCCGGATCGTCGGGAGCGTATGTTGAAAGTTCCGCCCCGGCTTGGGTTCTGTATGTGATATTCCTGTCCTGAATTTTTACTTCCGCAACTTCCCCGCGATTGACGGAATTGAGAAATTCGCTGTAAGACATGGAATTTCCGGTCCCGTTGAAAGAGGGATTAAACATATTGAAAACCGTCATTGCGGCAATAACAATAACAACCCAAACTAAAAGATTTTTTGAAAAATTATTGTTCAAGATTCCTCCAAGGCTGATATATAACCTGTCAATAATTCGCCATATCATACAAACAGCGTTCATTCATATAAAATTAACCTATAACAGAACTTGCCCACACTTAGCAAGTTCTAACTTGGCATAAAATTATAATTATGATAAGACCGATTTTCACTTTGACAATCGCTTGTTTTTAAATTTATTATTTCCCATACGAAGCAGGTGCGCAATGACAAGACGACACAGTGAAGACATCAATTTTACGGAAATGCAAACCGGTCTGCAAAAAATGCAATATTATTCGCTTTGCGGACTGGGCAAGACCATTCATTTTTTAGGCATCAAAACAACCTATGCGCTGGCTGACGGATTCGCCTTTCTGGCATGGCACATTCTGCGTTCACGCCGTGAAAACACCATCGCCAGCATACGGGAACATTTAAAAACAACCCAAGACGAAGCAAGAAATCTCGCTTATAAAAGTTTTCAGTCCACATTCCGCTCTTTCACCGAAATTTTATTTACGGAAGATTTCGGATTGGAGCACAAGGGAACACATCTTTTCATAGAAAATGAAGGATTGTGGGAAAAATTGCGCTCCTGCCGGCGTCCCATAGTCGCTGCGACGGGGCATTACGGCTCCTGGGAACTTTTGGCGAGCCTTTTGGGACAGGTTTTTCAGCCTCCGCGCCCGCGCATGGTTGTTGTGAGAAAATACCCCAATCCTGCCGTGCACGCGTTCATATCAAAACAGCGCGAAGCGAGAGGGGCGAGCATGATAGGACACAGAGCCGTCGCAACATCGGTTTTGCGGGCGCTGCGAAAACACGGCATTGTCGCTTTCTTGGTTGACCACAAGACGAAAAACCATGAGGCATATACCCTGCCTTTTTTTGGCGACATGGCGAACGTCAATATGGGACCCGCCCTTTTGGCAGTACGCGCGGAAGCGCTCGTTCTGCCCATTTTTTTGGAACGCACGGACAAAGGCTTTCTTCTGCATTTGCAGGAACCGCTTGACACGAAGCTGTTATCAGGCACTACGGAAGAAAAAATCAAAGAAACAACGCTGTTTTATACCCGCGCAATGGAAAAACAAATCCGCAGCAACCCGGAGCAATGGTTTTGGATGCACAACCGCTGGAATAAGGACTGGAAATAAAATCCCAATCTGCCAAAATGACAGACAGAAAATTAATCCGCTCAGTTAAAAAGACTTGTGCGTATAACAAAAATTAAAAACCGAATTTCGGTTCTTCAATAAACAATCATGAATTTTCTTTTCAGCTTTCCGATTATTTCCTTTGGCATAAGCGTCAGGAAATTTGGCATGGTTGTTTTATTCATCAAACGTATGACAATCTTTATAGCACATATCCCTTTATGAAAAAAGATATGCGGCAATTCCGACGGTAATTTCAGTTGTTATCCGCTCTTTAGCGTATTTAGGCTTTTGAACTGTTTGCAGCGAAAATCAAAAAAACAGCCATAATAACACCAATATCTGACACAACCGCAAACAATAAAAGCAGCTCGTCACGGCAAATTGCAAAATCCCTCACCTAAACACCATGCACCCCACAAAGTTTTTTCCTTCAAAGAGCCCATAAACGAAGATACACTAAGTTTTAGGAGAATAGCAACCAATATATGGACATGGTCGGCACAAGCTGTTACTTCTATAGATTTTTCATTCCACCAGCTTAGCCGGTGTTTTTTTTGCCAAAGCGTACAAAAAAACTTTCGGGGGGCTTTCTGTCAGAAAAAACTTTCCATTTTATTTTTTAATGCCTTAAGAACTCTTGCTCCAGACCAATTGCCTTTTATTTTTTGCACAATCTTTTAAAAATGAATTGATAAGCGTTTGATACGGAATATCAAGATCTTCCGATAGGGATTTGAAATATTCCAAAACCTCATCGTCAAGCCGTATGGTGATGTTGCTTTTGTTTTTCCGTATATAAGGGTTTGGTCTTGGATTTAATTTGTCAATATCATATTCCTCTAACATATCTTTTTTCCTCCTTTTTGGTTGCTTTTCTTGCCGAAATGATACGAATTGTTTCATCCTCGTTTCTGTAACAATGACAAACAAGGCAAATTTTTGCAGTTTCACTCATTCCCAAAATCAAAAATCTTTCTTCATCATCGGAATATTCAGGGTCATCAAATAAAATAGCCTGTTCGTCAAAAAATACAGAACGTGCTTCAGTAAAGTCTATACCATGCTTTTTTCGGTTGATTTGATTTTTATTTTCATCCCAAACAAAATTCATATATGTTCCTTATTTTGTAATTACAATATAAATATATTTTCATCATAAGTCAAGATGTATTCAACCTTTTTTACTTCTCCCCATAGAATAAAGAGCACCGTCTTATAGTTAGTTTTTTTTTGCCAAAGCCCACAAAAAAAGCCCCTCGGATGAGGGGCTTCATATTTGCTGTCTTACGCGACAAATTCGAAATTAGAATTTGTAAACGAAAGTAAGAGCTGAACGGAAGATGTCGTCTTGTTCTTCTTGACCAAAATCAAGGTTTGATTGGTCAACAAAAACATAGCCGAGTTCCAAAGTTGCGGAGAAGTTTTTGTAGATTTGATACGTAGAATTGAAGTCAACTTCAATAGCGCTGTCATCTTCACTCCAATCCAAGAAGCTATGTTCTTCAGCTTTGACTTTCATTCCGTATTCATTTTTTTCAGATTCGTTAGTTCCTTTTACATAAACAACACGCGCGGTGTGGCTCAAGTTTTCAAGGAATGAGAAGTTAGCATATTCAGCAATGAGACCCCAAGTACCGAACGGAGTGTCTCCGGTCAAAGTATTGTAACCGTCGCAGCCGATGATGTTGTCGCCGAAGAGAATAGTGGAAGCAGAGAAACCGCCGTCCAAGAGAACGAAGCCGTTGTCATTGTTGGTGTCGTCATCACCGGTTGCATACCAACCACCCAAAGCGGCAACGCCGTTGCTGAATTTGTAAGAAGCTTTGGCTGCCACATAGAAGCCGTCGAAGCTGTCTTCTGAACCAGCAGGCATATCGTCATAGCTGACATTGCTGTACAACGCGTCAACAGCGAATACGAACGGGTCGAACATATTAAGTTCGGCGGAAGCGCCAACTACGAAAGAGTTAGCTTCATAAGGCAACATATTGGCAGGGGCATAACTCATTGCTGCGGTGTCTTTGTATGCGTACATAGCCCATGGAGCTACTTTGAAGCCGTCATAAGCGAATTCAGCATTGAGGATAACTGCGTCTGCATCGTCAGCACCAAATATAAGCTCTTTTTCACCATTTTTCAAGACCTCATATTTTTTAGCATTGGTTTCAGAATCTGTACGCAACCATGCAAGACCGAGGCTGATGTTTTCATTGATGTTACCGTTTACGCTAACAGCGTCTGCACGACCGTCAAGAACAGCGGAACCGAAAGCATAGGAAGGCGCTACAACTGCTTGGCGACCCATACGGACTTTAACGTCTGTGCTTGGGATTGTCCAGTCGATGTATGCTAAACGCATACGGAAATGGTCTTTGCTATCGTCGCCGAAGATTGAAGGGTCAGCAGTGAAATCGTTGCCATTGTTACCCCAGTTTGTGTGACGATATTGGAACAAGATGGTTGCGGAAAGATCTTCGCTGGCAACATAATCGAAACCGAAACGGATACGGGTGGCAGCGTTGAAGTTTTCTGAGTCATCAATACCTGCGTCAGTATAGGTGAATTCTTCAGCGAATTGCAATACCGGTTTGAATTCGCCAGCGGAAGCGGAACCTGCGAAAGCGGAAACTACGAGGCCTGCTGCCAAAACAAGTGTGGTAAGTTTTTTCATTCTATTTTCCTCACAGAATTTATGCCTAAAAGGCAAAAAAGTTCCGCAAATCCCGTAAAAAATGCATTCCGTATAAAATTAAGAGAATAAATAAAGCTTATTATGAGAAAAGTTTTTCATATATTTTCTTATTTCTTTTCTTTTACAAAAGTCATGTGCTATAAAAGTGCTATATATTCCTTAATTAATATCGTAGAATTTCACACGCGGATTTTTCACCATTTCATCATTTCAGCAGAGGAAACACCATGCACACGACAGCTATTTTTCCTAATCAATCCCCGCCGAAAGACGGCAGGCTCCATTCCGTAAAAGGATATACGGGTATAAAAATCCGTTTTTTGAGACAGAGCATTATTGCCAATGATTATTCCTATTACATTTACTACCGTGTCGGAGGCAGGCAAGGGAAACAGGTTTTGCAGAAAGTCGGCACCAAATCGCAAGGCATGACTCCGAAAAAAGCCTCGAAAATCAGACTGCGGAAAATTTTGGAGCATGAGCAATCCCTTCATGGCAGTTCCGTCAATGCCGTTAATCCCCGAACGTTTGAAAACGCGCCGACCCTTGCCGGAATTTGGCGGGAATATAAAGAGCAAAAACAGTCGCTCAGCTCGTTTGCTTCAATTAAACATTGTTATCAGTATTTGAAACCTTTTTACGCCAAAACGCCCCTTTCCCTTTCCACAAAGGAAATCAACATGTTCAGGCAGGAACTTGAAAATAAAACCACAAGACAGGGGAAAAAATTTGCCCCGCAGACTGTCGCCCATATTTTGAAACTGTTCAGAACGTTGGTAAATTTCGCCGTAAAAAACGGGCTTTGTACAAAAAATGATACACTGCACTTCAATATTCCGAAAGTGCAAAATACCGTGCAGGAGTTTTTAACGGAAAAACAGCTGAAACAATATGCTGACGCATTGCAGACAGAAGAAAATCCCCATGCGAAAACGTTTCTCATGATAGCCCTTTTTACCGGCATGCGTAAAAAAGCCATTTACAATCTCGCATGGCAGGATATAGATTTTTGCCGCAATATCATTTATTTGCAGGCGCAAAATGCCAAAAAACGGCAGGCGGATTTCATTCCCCTGCCTCTGCCTGTAAAGAAATTGCTGAAAATTTTGCCCAAACAAAGCGAATATCTTTTTTTGAACAGCTCGAAAAAGCCCTATGCGAATTATTTTCAAAAAGCGAAAGCGATAAAGGAAAAAATCGGCTTGCCTGAAAAATACCGCCCTTTTTACATGCTTCGCCACAACTTCGCAAGCCTTCTTGCGAACAGCGGTACAAATTTATATACGATACAGAAACTCCTCACCCATAACAGCCCCGTAACGACGCAGCGTTATGCCCATTTAAATGATAAAAACCTGCGGCAAAGTTCGGAATGTGTATCAAAAATTATACAAAAACATTTCGCAAAAAGGGAAAATGTGCTATAAAAGTGCTATACATATAAAATATTTTTTTAAAAAATGTTAAATAAAACATGGTATTTCAATAGGATAAGACAAGATGGAATATTTTTGGAAGAAAAGTAAAAAAAATTGAATTTAATTTGTAAAAAATACTTTACAAGGCAGGAAGAATTGTGTACAAAAAAGACATGACGTTCGGAAAAGTTAAATTTTTTGAACAGCAATTTTTCAAATTTGCCTTTTAGGCATAAATTCTGTGAGGAAAATAGAATGAAAAAACTTACCACACTTGTTTTGGCAGCAGGCCTCGTAGTTTCCGCTTTCGCTGGTTCCGCTTCCGCTGGCGAATTCAAACCTGTATTGCAATTCGCTGAAGAATTCACCTATGGTGACGCCGGCACAAACGACCAATTGGAAAACTTTGACGCCGCAACTCGTATCCGTTTCGGTTTCGACTATGTTGCTAGCGAAGATCTTTCCGCAACCATCTTGTTCCAATACGGCGGTTACCACTGGGGTACTTTCGAACCAAACAATGACGGCAAAGCAGATCTCAAAATGCGTTTGGCTTACATCGACTGGACTCTCCCAAGCACCGACGTTAAAGTTCGTATGGGTCGCCAAGCTGTTGTAGCTCCTTCTTACGCATTCGGTTCTCCTGTACTTGACAGCCGTGCGGACGCTATCAGCATCAACGGCAATGTTAACGAAAACATCAGCCTCGGTCTTGCATGGATGCGTGCTGACAGAAACACAAGAGATTATGCTGACTACGGCTTTGATACCACTGACGCACTCATGCTTAACGCTGAATTTGCTTATGACGGCTTCAAAGTAGCTCCATGGGCTGTTTATGCACATAAACAACACGATGCAGAATCCGGTATCGCTCAATTCGCAAACATTGACGGTAAACAAGCTGACGCAGATCTTTACATCATCGGTGCTTCCGCCGAACTTAACATGTTCGATCCGTTCGTATTCGCTGTTGACGCATTGTACAACAACATCAAATACCACAACATGGCTCCTCTCGCAGAAGACAGCTACGACGCTTTCTATGTAGCAGCTAAAGCTTCTTACAAATTGAGCAACGGTGTTGCTAGCCTCGGCGGCTGGTACTCAACCGGTAACGACTGGGAAAACAATGACAACGGCTTTGTTGTTCTTGACGGCGGTTTCTCTGCTTCTTCCGTTTTGTTTGACGGCAACATCGTTGGCGCAGACGACTACACCAACGTTTTGGGTTCAGACAGCCCATTCGGTACCTGGGGTGTTATTGCTGAATACGCAGGTTTCTCATTCCTTGAAAACTTGAGCCACACCGCACGCGTATTGTACATCGAAGGCACAAACGAAAACCAACCAAATGCTTATAACCCAGGATTTGGTGACAGCATTGAATTGACAGAAGATGACAGCGCTATCGAAATCGACTTCGATACCACCTACCAAATCTACAAAAACCTTTCCGCTACCTTGCAGCTCGGTTATGTATTCTTCGATCAATCCAACCTTGCTCCTCTTGCTGAAGAACAAGACGACATCTTCCGTTCAGCTCTTACTTTCGTTTACAAATTCTAATTTTGAATTTGTCGCGTAAGACAGCAAATATGAAGCCCCTCATCCGAGGGGCTTTTTTTGTGGGCAGGATGATAAAAAAACAATCGCGCAATACAATTATCCTTATGATACGATTTTAACACACTGCAAAAAACCATCCTTTTCCCGAAAACGCCGTTACCTTGTCAAGCTCATTGCCGTTATTACTGATAACATAACAGCTTATTCCAAAAAACAATGATTATTTCACTATAAAAGTTTATTAACTTGCATGGTAGTAAAAAGTAGTATATGCTGTTTCAAAACGGAGAATATTTATGCAGTCACAATCAATTGTCAATACCAGTATAAAAATACCTTGTGAATTACGTGAAAGAATCCAAAAATTAGCCGCTGTCCGCAATCAATCTTCTCATGCGTTCATGTTATCGGCATTGGAAAATCATGTCAGCCGTGAAGAAAAAAGAGAAGCGTGGCGGCAGGAAGGAATTAAAGCGTGGGAGGAATTTCAGCAAACAGGCTTGCATTTGACCAATCAGGAAGTTCTTGAATGGATAGATACAATTGTTCAGGGAAGAGAGGAGCCAATGCCTAAATGCCATATATAGTTTATTGGACGCCTCATGCGCTTGAAAATCTTGAACAATTATATTTATTTTTATCTGAAAAGAATAAGGATGCCGCAAGGACGGCATTAAAAATTATCCGAGAAAAAGCCCTGTTGCTGGAAAATTTTCCTAATGCAGGCAGGCCTTCTCTTGATTTGGAGCCGGAGCACAGAGAATTGCTTATCCCCTTTGGGGAAACAGGTTATGTAATGCTTTGTCAAATGGGAGACAATACTCTTCACATACTGGCGATAAAACATCAAAAAGAAGTAAATTATAAATAATATCATGGTATCATGAACAGTCTGCCAATTATGAACATGAGCGCATAAAATATCCAAAAACACATTTGACAGAATTTGACAGAAACAAAAAACACGGCTAAACTGCGAAAAATTTTTCCAATGAAAAGGATATGTTATGCGTGCAATGACAGACAGAAGAAGAGCGAAAATCGAAAAAGTATTAAGCCAAAGGCAAAAAGATTTAACCCTTGTGCTTGACAATATCCACGACCCGCACAATGTTTCCGCCATTTACCGAAGCTGTGACGCCTTCGGCGTGCACAAGGTGCATTTATATTATACGGACACGCCTTTTCCGCATTTGAGCGAAAAAACGTCCGCTTCCGCAAGAAAATGGGTTGACACGGTAAGGCACGGCAGTAAAGAAAGCCTTATCGGCGAACTGAAAAACACCGGTTATCAAATTCTTGCGACAAACTGCACGCCAACGGCGAAGCCCCTGCGCGAATATGATTTGACCATGCCTACCGCAATCATCATGGGCAACGAACATTCCGGCGTTTCCGAAGAACTTTTTCCCCTCGTGGACGGTGAAATTTACATTCCCATGTTCGGCATGATACAAAGCTTCAATGTTTCCGTCGCCGCCGCCCTTTTGCTCGGCGAGGCGAGCAGACAGCGCCAGCTGAAAGGCATGTACGATACCAAAACCTTTTCAGACGAAGAATACCAAGAACTTTTGGCGGACTGGCTCGAACGCTGATTTTATCAAACAGCGCCCGCTCTTCAATCCCGCCCGCCAAAAAGGACAAATTCTTTTAACAAAACATAATCCCTCGGCAAGCCGACGGAAAATCATATAAAAAAGACAGCACGCAGGCAAAACTAAAAGCACACCATGCGGGCATTAATGCATGCATTACATAATTTAATCTTGTCACATCGATATACAGCAACAAATAACGGAAAACAGCTGACAAACGCATTTTAAACAAGAAAATACATATGATTTTCCATTTTCTCATATTCGCAGCAGGGCTTGCCTCAGGCAGTTTTTACGCCTGTGGCATTGCGCGGTTTTGTGCAAAATCGCCGATTTTCACCAAAAGGTCGAAGTGCCCGAACTGCTGCGGGACTTTGAAATGGTATCAGCTGATACCGATTATCAGTTTTCTTATGCAAAAAGGGCATTGCTCCTTTTGCCGCGGCAAAATCTCTTTTTTTTATCCCTTTACGGAATTTCTTTTCGGAACGGCAAGCCTTTTAACCTATGTGAAATTCGGGCTTACTCCGGAATTTGTTTTTTACTGTTTCGCCGTGCACATCATTTTGATTGCAGGCATTATCGACTGCCGCCTGCTTATCATTCCCGATCTTCTTACGGTTTATTCCTTTCTTCTTTTTCTGCCTTTAGGATATTGGCTGACCTTTGTTTCACCGGAAAACATTCTATCTTCCTTTATCTGTTTTGCCGTGCTTTATCTCTGCCATGCCTATTTTCTTCATATAAGAAAACTGGAAGCCTTAGGACTCGGCGATGTGAAATTCGTCCTTTTCCTAGGGCTGTTCCTGCTGCCGCGCGAAATTCCCCTCTTTTTCATGATTGCTTCAGGTTCCGCCCTCTGTTACAGCATATTCTTTCATTTTAAATACAAAACCGACCTTCATACAACCAAAATTCCTTTCGGTCCCTTCTTGGGATTTGCGGCGCTTTTCATACTCTTCCTGTAATTCCGCCTTTTTCGCTTGACATATATATATATATATTAGAGGTGGATTATAAACATATGATTATGTTTAAGAAGGCAGATATCAATAGTTCGCGCTATTGTTCCTGAAAATGCTCATTATTAATGATTATTTTCACAACCCCTTTCATAGGAGTGGTTTTATGGCAAACCTAGGGAAAAAAGTCTTAGTGTACAGCCTGTGTTCCATGTTGGCGTCACCTTTCATGGTGCTTCCGAGACAAGCCTATGCCAATACGCAAAATTACACGGTATTCAGCGGCGGCACGATTTACACCATGACGGAAAGCCTGAAAGAAGTTCAAAACAACGTCAAGCCCCACAAGGCGAAAGCCGTTGTCGTGGATAACAAAACAGGCAAAATCATAAAAGTTTTCAAAGAAAATGAAAACGCGGACATGTATACGAAAAACGCAAAT
>Ga0209064_1000390_pt1 | contig 100187 bp, 88 predicted proteins | sample Inofromicrocosms_FD_187498 | JGI IMG/M metagenome (GOLD analysis project Ga0209064, IMG submission 187498) | Mouse cecum microbial communities from Vienna, Austria - Inoculum for glucosamine and mucus D2O microcosms (SPAdes) (version 2) | ecosystem: Host-associated > Mammals > Digestive system...
CCTTTGAACCCGTTGCGCTTGATAGTGTCAGTGACCTTGATGCGAGGGTAAACCCATTCATCGGATATGCGTTGGAAGGCTTCGTTGTCACACCTTATCTCCAATGGAGAACCAAAAGCGAAACTGTCTATGTAATGTCCCAGAGTTCTCTGCAATCCTATTACGGAGGTATTGCCCTTGCTGTCTATCCAATAACTGCCGATTTCAAGAAAGGGATATTACCCAGTCCGCACCTCGGATTACAGGTCTGACTATCGCCCACACCAGAGTTCCGATTATTGCTCCGATAATGATTGCCACCACCTTTGCAACCTTTTTTATTTGGTTGAACCTGAGGCTTCGAGCTTCGCTTTGACCTTTTATGTGGCTGTTTGTTTTACGGCGATTGTTTATTTTTGGAGCCGTGAATCTTTCAGATTTCATCGTTGCGACTTTTTTTTATTTGTATATCACCATCGGTTTTCGCTTGCTTGACACCTCAAAGGCGTGTGGTGAACAGAGGGGATGTTCGCCTTTGACTCAAAAATACAAGCCGCAGGTCTGGAGATTTTTCCGTCAAAAGGCATCAGAATATCCCCGGCACCACACGTTCCCCCACTGGCAAGCAAATTGAAAATCGTTGTTGATTAGACAATAACAGGAGCCACGACTCCGGCACGGTGAAAACACACGGCTACATAATCTCTCGGAAATCTTATTGAAAGTAGCTTTCCCCAAATAATCTGCATAGAAATGGAACTGAGCGACACGACCAGCATAGTCTGCTAAGGACAGCCGACGCAGTAAGACTGTACTTCACAGTCTATGCCGAGTGTCGCAGCATCAAAGCGGCAAGTGAGGTGGCGGTCGTAAAATTCCTTATCCAGCAACGGCTACAAGAACACGGATGAACGGCAGATAGTCTCAGAGGTAAAAGCAGCGTTCCCGATGCTTGCCTCGGAGGCGTTGCCGGTTATCGGTGTTCCGCCGGTGCCATAGGTGGGAGGCGGTCAATGGGTGTCAGTGGACTGTCCGCCGTCACCTTTTGACGGCATCACGCCACCAACTCTGGAGACCGCTCCCTCTCTTGCCGCGCACATCAATGTCAAAACTTCATATAAAGCCATTATAAAAATCGACAGTTGAATATATTTGACCGTAATATACTATCAGTATATCAATTTTGAAGATATTCAACTCTTCGTTTTGTTTGATCAAATTTTTTGATTAACTTTGTGGTTGATATTTTACAAAAGCAATCAACTATGAGTATATCAACCACCTCAAAACTCAACCGTCTGCTTTCCGAGAGTCTTCCGGGAGGGCTTTTGTTTGCGGGATGGCTGAAAAAGGAAGGATATTCTTCTCAACTATTGAAGAAGTACCGGGATTCCGGTTGGCTTGAAGCACTCGGGCGAGGTGTGATGTATAGGCGCAACGATAATCTTTCTGCACTGACATCCGTTCACTGTTATAATTATCAGACCGATAGCAATGCCCGTATTGCAGCTCATTCAGCTCTCGAACTACTGGGTTTCAGCCATTATATACCTATGGGGAAGCCTCGGCTGATGGTCGCATTTGAATCAGGAAACGTGGAAGATTGGATAAGAAGCGACAAGTATGATATGACGATAGTTCCGTTTCATACTGGAATTTTCAAGAATCCTTTGACTCAATCATACAAGACAGATCGCTATGCCCTTAAAATCTCGTCGCCGGAACAGGCGTTTTTGGAGTGTCTCCACCTTGTGCCGGACCAATATAATTACATGGACTTATATTATGTAATGGAGCAGTTGACCTCTCTAAATCCGGAAAAGGTTCAGAACGCGCTGGAAAACACTTCGAGCCAGCGCATCAAGAGAATGTTCCTGTATATGGCAGAAAAAGCCGGACACTATTGGTTTGATATGCTTGATCATGATAAATTCGGCCTGACAACATCCAAACTTAAACTCATAGACAATGGGGTCTATATCCCAAAATATCGCATTACTGTTCCCAAAGAATTAAATGATTATGAATGACATATACCGTAGACAAGTGGCACTGCTGATAAGAGTCATGCCACTTGTATTCAAGATAAAGGATTTCGCTGTCCACGGAGGCACCGCAATAAACCTGTTTCATAGGAATCTTCCGAGATATTCCGTTGACATAGATGTGACGTATATACCTCTGGAAGACCGCGAAACGAGTCTTAGAAAAATAAATTCTCATCTTTCATCACTGAAGAGCGCAATCGAGAAGGCTGTTCCGGGAATTCGTGTAACCCATAAGCCGGATGTATGGAAATTGCAGTGTGTGAAGGACGGAACTACAATCAAGATTGAGGTCAACGGAACAAAAAGAGGAATCTTGGACGATATAGAGACGAAACAACTATGCGAAAAGGCCAAGGATGAGTTCGGTCTGACCTGTTTTGCCAGTATAGTGTCATGGAGCCAATTGTTCGGCGGTAAGATTGCAGCGGCTCTCAGCCGTCAGCATCCGCGCGACCTTTTCGATTGCCGGGGCATAAGCCCGGACGATTTCAATGCCGTAAAGGATGGCTTTATGCTTTGTCTGCTCGGGAGCGATAAGCCTATTATCGAATCCCTGCAACCATATATGATAGATCAGCGAGATGCTCTCGACAACCAGTTTGATGGAATGACCGACGAGACGTTCAATTATGACGACTATCAGAGTTCGAGGGCAAATCTCATTGAAGTGGTCAACAATGGATTTACCGATAAGGACAAAGATTTCCTGATTTCATTTGAAGAAGGCAATCCCGATTGGACCAAGTGCTGTGCCGGAGATCTGAGCGAATACCCGTCGGTTAAGTGGAAGCTCATGAATATCGAAAAACTCAAGTCCAAGAATCCGACAAAGCATAACGAGGGCATCGACAAGCTAAATGAATTTTTCAGGTATAAAGATTGATTTAACAGTCGGTATAAGAATCGTTAAAATGAACCCACGACCTTGTTTTTCAGGCGAAAATCCATTAACTTTGCATTCATAGAACACCTCGTTAAAGCATCGGCAAGAGAGCCGGCGAGACTGGCAAAATTTTCGTTACCAACTCGTTACCCCTAATCATTGATAACCATCTAAATCATTGATATAGCTACATTTGGAGTGCAAGGAACAAGTCCCTCCAGCTCCACTATTTTAAAGAAAAAGACTCATAATATTATTTATGAGCCTTTTTTTTAGCCATACGTTTATATGCCGCGAATGCAGGCGCAGGTATTGCATAGCCCGAAAAAAAACAGTAACTTTGCAGTCGCTTTACAGCATACCCCGTGTGATGGGAAATTAATTCAATTAATTTTGAGTAACACAACTTTTAACTTTTCAACACAATGCAGACCTACAAACTGACCGCCGAACCCCGTGTGGATCTTGGCAAGAAAGCAGCGAAAAATCTTCGTGCAACCGGCAAAATCCCCGTTGTACTCAATGGTGGAGAGCCTTTTGAACTCCCCTTCAAAGGAACATTGCAACCCGGAGAGAAAATCGTTGAAATCGAGAACGGCCGTGGCATCATAACCACCGACCTGACCGTAACCAACGAAGCCGTAAGAAAGCTGATTTACACACCTGACATCTTCGCTATCGAACTTGAATATAACGGTGGCAAAAAAATGGCGGTTCTTCGTGAAATTCAATTCCACCCCGTTAAAGATAACATCCTCCACCTCGACTTGCTCGAAGTAACCGACAGCAAACCCGTCATCATGTCAGTTCCTGTCAAACTCGAAGGTCACGCAGAAGGTGTTAAAGCCGGTGGTAAATTGACCATGTCAATGAAGAAGCTCAAAGTCAGAGCTATCTACACCCAGATTCCTGAACGTCTGGTTATCAACGTTGACCATCTCGGTCTCGGCAAGACCCTCCAGGTTGGTGAACTCCACTTCGACGGTCTCGAACTCGTAACACCGAAAGAAGCCGTTGTTTGCGCCGTTCAGCTCACCCGCGCCGCCCGTGGTGCCGCTGCTGCAGCTGCCGCCGCCGCAAAATAATATGAACAACCGGCATATGGCAGCCTGAACAGGCGCCACGCCAAAACCAACAAATCCCTATGAAATATCTTATAGTGGGTCTCGGTAATATCGGTTCAGAATACCAGGGCACCCGCCATAATATAGGATTCAGAATATTGGATGCCTTTGCCGAGGCATCCAATATTTCTTTTTCCACCGCACGCTATGGCGACGTAGGCCAAGGCAGGATTAAGAACAAACAGATTATCCTTCTCAAACCTTCGACCTACATGAATCTCAGCGGTAACGCCGTAAGATACTGGAAAAACCAAGAGAACATCCCGGTTGAGAATATACTGGTCATAGTCGATGACATAGCCCTGCCTTTCGGGGCTATCCGCATAAAGGGGCGAGGCAGCGATGCGGGACATAACGGTTTGAAAAACATCGCGCAAATGCTTGCTACAGACGCTTATCCCCGGTTGCGGTTCGGCATCGGTAATGATTTCCCGCGTGGATGTCAGATTGACTATGTGCTTGGGCAATTCACTCTTGACGAGCGTCAGAAGCTACCTGTCAGAATCGATATAGCCACCGATGCGATCCGCACATTCATACTTGCAGGCCTCCAAAGCGCCATGTGCGATTTCAACAACAAATGAGCCAATGAAAACAGAAGTCAGAATTGACAAATGGCTATGGGCCATGCGTATATTCAAAACGCGCACCGTCGCTACCGACAGCTGTAAAAAGGGACGCGTGACATTGCGCACTCCCGGAGGTGAAGTCGTGGCAAAACCCTCGCGCATGATAAAAATCGACGATGTGATAAACGTGCGCAAACCTCCCATAACATATTCTTTCCGGGTAAAAGCATTGACTGAGAACCGGCTCGGAGCGAAGCTCGTACCGGATTACATGGAAAACATCACCCCCAAAGAACAATACGACATGCTCGACGTAATAAGAATCAGCGGATTCATCGACCGCCGCAAGGGGCTCGGACGCCCCACTAAACGGGAAGGTCGCGACCTCGCCAAATTCACCGATGATATTTACACGTCAGGAGATGATTCCGATTGGGCTTTCGATTTCGATGAAGATGATTTCATCGACAACTTATAGAGTGTTTGAATTTAACACATTAATAATAAATGAGGGGGGGTAATGAATCATTTCAAATATACCTTGAGGTCTTTTTTGGTGCTTTTCGCCAAGTTTTGTCGGTCACGATGCCCGCATCGCTCCCTCCGCAACTCGCGAAAATCCATCCAAAAATCCTCTCAATATATATTTGAGTTAAATTCAAACACTCTCTTAGATCAAGGGTGAGGTAAACATCCATAACCATATTTACACCAACGTATACATAACCGAATCAAAATCGCCGCTATACTGGAAAAGTCCAACACAGCGGCGATTTTGATAACCGATTAACAGTGTTGCTAACGGACACCGCGCAAAAGCGAGAAGAACTCCTGCCGCAATTGCTGATCGGCTGCAAATGCACCGTTATAATCAATCGTGTCGGTAGATGCCTGCTGCTTCTCCACCCCACGCATCTGCATACACAGATGGCTTGCATTACACACCACAATCACCCCCTTGGTAGAGAGCGTTTCAGAGATTTCCCTACAGATTTCAGCAGTCAGTCGTTCCTGCACCTGGAGCTTACGAGCTATGGCATTGACCAGCCTTGGCAGTTTGCTCAACCCTATCATACTTCCGTCTGGTATATAGCCAATGCTGACCGTACCGAAAAACGGCAATATATGGTGTTCGCAGAATGAATAGAACTCGATATTCTTAACCACCACCATCTGCGACCCGGCATACTCGAAGACAGCCTGCCGTAGAATCTCTTTGGGGTCCTGCCTATAACCCTGGGTAGCAAACCACATGGCCTTTGCAGCTCGCATCGGAGTCTTCACAAGACCCTCCCGTTCCGGATTTTCACCGATTAATTTGATGATTTCGCGATAGTGCATAGCTATCGCTTCAATCTTTTCCTGCTCAGCAGAATCTGGTGTTATTTCAAAATCGAAATGACCGCAACTCATGAATGCAATTTTTTATCTGACGTTGATTCTGTCCCGAACAACCCTGACTTCCCTTGCATAACGGGGAAAAGCCCGGCGCAAATCCGACGCGGCTTTTTCAGCATCGTATTGCGACTTGAAATCACCTACCCGCAACCGCCAATATGGCGAAACATATGACACATATGTGCCCAAATCGGGAAAAGCCTGACCAACTGCCCGCTCTCTCTGCCGGGCTTCGGTTTTGGCACTCCGGGCATTGTTGTCGGCATACACCTGCACCCGATAGCCAACGGTTTTACCACCTTTTGTACGCACAACCATCGACTCCTGCTCATGAACTTCCGCGTCTTCAATAACCGGTTCCGCAGATGGCTCAACCCTTTCGGCCCTGTCAATCAAAGCCTGGGGTGCTTCAACCGAAATCCCGCTTGCAGAAGCATTGATTCGCGCCACTATCGAACCCTTATCAGATGCAGCCGACACCATGGCGGCATCCTGGGCTTTCACCGGCAGTGCAATGACCGATAACACCACTCCGATCAGGTAATATGAACTATGCGCCATAAATCTACTATTCGCAAAATTAATATTTGATGGCAAAGGCCGCGAATCCGCAACCGGTCTGTTCCGGGGATTACACGGCCTTTGCATTATCTTTCGACGAGTTGTCTCAGAGTGTGTTTCAATTAAAACGCAGTCACGATACCCATGAATGAAGCTGCGTCAAGAGCTGCTCCACCAATCAGGCCACCGTCAACATCCGGTTTCGCAAACAACTCCGCAGCATTCGAGGGTTTGCAGCTGCCGCCATAGAGAATTGACGTGTTATCTGCAACTTCTTTGCCATATTTGGCCGCAATTACACCACGTATATGGGCATGCATATCTTCAGCCTGGTCAGCAGTGGCTGTCTTGCCTGTTCCGATAGCCCATACAGGCTCATATGCCAGTACCAGTTTGCCGAAATCTTCTGCGCTGAGGTCAAACAGGGCTTCCTCAATCTGGGCAGTCACAACATCGTTATAAGTGCCGTTCTCACGCTGTTCCAGCGCTTCTCCGATACAGAAAATCGGGGTAAGACCTTCGGCAAGCGCAAGGTTAACTTTCTCTTTAAGAATTTCAGAAGTCTCACCGTAATACTGACGGCGTTCCGAATGGCCGAGAATGACATAGTTTGCACCTGTTGATGCAACCATGGGAGCAGAAACCTCACCGGTGTAAGCACCTTTAAGGTGGTCTGCGCAGTTCTCTGCACCCAGACCGAGTTTATCGGAATCAATAACAGCCGCAACAGAGGCCAAATGGGTGAAAGGCACGCATACAATCACATCGCATTTCGCATCAACACCTTTCAAGGCTTCGTTCACATCCTTTGCCAGGCCGACGCCCTCAGCAAGAGTGGTATTCATTTTCCAGTTACCGGCTACGATATTTTTTCTCATATCAATTATATATTAGTTGGTTCTGATTATGAAATCCGGAAGCAGCAATGCAGACGCTATCATACCGGATTTTCAGCACTACAAAATTACGAATTTTTTACTGGCTTCGAGCGATATTTCCCCTTAATTTTTAACCTTATCGCAAGAATCAAGCCCTGAAACATGTAGATTATAAGCAATCCGCCCCCGAATAACGCATTGCTCCATTTAAACCATCCGGATCCATAGCCGCTAAGCTCCGACAGGAATTCGTCTACGGATAACGGAGATTCAACCACGGAGGGATTCATCGAGCTTACAGTGGTTTTAGAAGCCACCACACCGTCATGCAACACTACGACCGACATCACCCCACGCGAGAGTTCTTTGAGTTGAGTGTCATCTGCTGTATAGCATGGGTATTCAGCCATCGAAACATCTTTCCAGCGGGCCACACCGTCTTCCCCTGCGCCCAAAACGCCTATCATCGGGATGCCCACACTGTCGGCATATTCTTCCATCTCATTGATTGTATAGGAATATGAAATATCGGCTCTAACCGGTTCCGGTATGACAAGCAACAGTTCAACACCCTCTCCCGACAGCACATCATCAGTCACATCATCCTCACCATCAAATATAGCCAACCGGTTGTCAGACTTTTCAGATATGGTTTCAGGTTCTATGCGGTCAACAAATGTCCATGTCGAATCGGGAAGACTATCTATGCCGAACTCCTTTCTTACCCCGTTTTTCTCATACACAAACCTGTAGTCAGTCTCATCATCAACATCCATATTATGACCTGTTAACGAGACCCCCACGGGATATGACCTGAAATCCAAAACCGGTTGGACATTATAACCATATAAGCCAATGACGAGCGCATATAACGATATCCACGCACCTACCATCCATTGTATGACCGGGTTGAACAGAGATTCTTTGAGCCGCTGGTTCCAAACCATCAATGCGGCCAGTCCCGCTGATATCACTACGTTTTTAAAAAACGTGGCACTATTGCTCAATTTCCAGAAATCACCGAAGCATCCGCAATCACTGACCGGATCTGCGATCCAAAGATAAAGCGTCAGCGGAAGCATAAAAGCCATCATGAGCCCCAGCCCCCAGGGCGCGCTCCGTTTATAGCACCCCATCGCCAACAGAGCGCCCAGCACGAATTCATAACCCGACAGCAACAGAGCAACAACAAGCACTATAGTGCGCGGCTGCATCAGATTCCATACGGCAAGATATTCTTCAATTTTGAAAACGAAGCCCCAGAGGTCAACCAGTTTAACAAACCCCGACAAAATGAAAACAGCTCCTAAGGCCAAACGCAAAACCCATATGGCCATCCTCTTCCATCCGGTCATTGCTCAGAGAGTTTTATGATGCCGAAAATAGCATAGTTGACCATATCCTGATAATTTCCTTCCACCCCTTCCGACATCTCGGTTTCACCACAATGGTCTTCAATTTCTTTGGTGCGCATCAGCTTCATTAGAATCAAGTCGGTATATGAACTTACTCTCATCTTGCGCCATGCTTCATCGTAATCGTGATTCTTTTTAAGCATCAACGCCCTGGTTTCACCCATATACAGGTCATACAACGTTAACGCCTCTTCTGATGAGATATCCTTACCAGACGCAAAACCTTTGGCTGACTGGATTAACGCAATGATGCCGTAATTCACAATGGCAATGAATCCATCAATAATCCCTTCGTCAACCTGTGCATTCCCTTTAATTTCCAACGACCTTATGCGGTCGGCTTTGATAAGAATCTGGTCTGTAACAGAAGCTGGCCGCATCAAACGCCATGATGCTCCGTAATCCCGCAGCTTTGTTTCATAAACTTTCCTGCACAGGCTTATCGCTTTATCAAATTCCGCAACCGTTTTCTGTTGTTGACCGACTAAATCAGCCGTGTTGATATGTGTCATAATTGATTATCCTGTTGGTTATTATAGTGGCCACGACAATGCGCTCCTCGCTATGGCACACATACATCATCATATGGTGGCGACAAAAACAGGGATGCTGCATAGTATATGCAGCATCCCTGTTTTTTAAGGGTGAAATGTGGGTCTCGAACCCACGACCTTCGGAACCACAATCCGACGCTCTAACCAACTGAGCTAATCTCACCATTTATTCAAACCTTGTTGGTTTGACGCTGCAAAGGTACGTATTTTTTTTTATTCTGCAATACTGTCACGCCATTTTTTTCAAGATAGTTTTAATACCCACTCTCAAATGGCTGGGATACACTGAAAACGCGTCTGAATCACGACAACCGTCATCTGTCGAAAAACGGGTTTTTCGACGAACAGCTCAGAGGCATACAAAAATACTGTCGGCAGCCGTCAAAGAGATTCATTCTCTCCGCAGCCATACCGGCAGAAAACATAACCCGGCAATCAATTCTGCAATCCGCTGCAACCGAAACCGCCGATCCTATAGCGATGCCGACATCAACCGAATTTATTGCGCAGGGCACACCCACAGGCTTCTCTTCGCAAGTCGCAAAACCGCAATGGCGGCAATTAAGCCCCAGCGGCATATCGCGGGTCGCAACAACAAACATAGCATCGGCTTTCATGATGTTATCGGAATCACGGTTATAAACCTCACGTCCGGTTTCAGCATAAAGCACCTTCATGGTTTCCGACACCCGGGCAATATCATCTTTGTCAAGCAATGCACACTCTATTATGTCGACACCTCTACCTTTAGGCGCAGTGCGGGCTGCAGTAAGCATTTGCCTACCGGCCTGTATTACGCGCCCTACCCTGCCATCTCTTTCATTTTCCATTATCAGACCGCCAGTTAACAGTAATCATGCAGTTTCAATCAATCACAAGCATTGCATCGCCATATGCCCCGAACTTGTAACCCTGTTTGATAGCTTCCTCATATGCGGTCATAATCAGCTGATATCCGCCGAAGGCTGTGACCATCATCAGCATTGTTGAATAAGGCATATGGAAACCTGTCACAAGCGCCGTTGAAACGGTGAAATCATATGGGGGGAAAATGAATTTGTTAGTCCAGCCGGTATAGGTCTTCATATGCCCCCCCATACTGACCGCGCTCGCTATGCCACGCAAAGTAGATGTTCCGACCGCACATACCTGCTTCCCGTTATCCTTAGCACTGTTGACCAAATCCACCAATTCCTGGCTGACACTCATATCCTCCGAATCCATGCGGTGTTTGGTCAAATCCTCGACATCAATCTCCCTGAAAGCGCCAAGGCCGCTGTGAACGGTCAGGAATCCCTGTTCCACCCCTTTGATTTCAAGCCGTTTCATCACCTCTCGGCTGAAATGTAATCCGGCTGCCGGAGCTACAACAGCCCCCTCGTTTTTCGCAAAAATAGTCTGGTACATTTCTGCGTCGATTGCCTCAGGTTCACGTTTTATATACTCCGGCAGAGGTGTAGAGCCGAGTTTGAACAGGTTAGCCTTAAACTCCTCATGAGGCCCGTCATATAAGAACCGCAAAGTGCGCCCACGCGAAGTGGTGTTATCTATGACTTCGGCCACCATCGATTCATCGTCGCCGAAATACAATTTGTTCCCTATACGAATTTTTCTCGCAGGCTCAACCAACACATCCCACAACTTATGCTCGGTGTTTAATTCCCTAAGCAAGAAAACCTCTATACGGGCTCCGGTCTTCTCTTTATTCCCATATAAGCGTGCAGGGAAAACCAAGGTATCATTGAACACCATGACATCCCCCTCGTTGAAATACTGAATTACATCTTTGAAAACTTTATGCTCGATTTCTCCGCTGCGGCGATGCACCACCATGAGCTTACATTCATCACGGTTATCAGCGGGATGCTGTGCAATCAAGTCTTCCGGCAACTTGAACTTGAATTGTGATAACTTCATTTCGTTGTTCTTATGTTTTTAGTTGTTATTTCGATATGCGGGGAAGCCACCCGTTGGCGCCATGCATTCTTTCGGCAAACGGTTTTATGTCGGCTTTTTCAAATGAAGAGCAGTGGAATACAGCCTCAGACACCTCCACCTCATTTCCATTATCATCACCGACTGTCATCGGAGCATCACACAGCATCTTCACTGCATCCTCTACCGACAACGCAATCGCCAAATCATTGTCGCCCACCCTTACACGGCGCAAAGCTGTCAGATGAGCCCCCGAATCAAGCGCCTTCCCTATGTCGCGGGCAAGCGCCCGGATATATGTTCCCTTGCTACAAACCACTCTTATCGTGATTTCATCCCCGGTATAATCAAGCAATTCAATGGCATCTATCACCAATGTCTTGGGCTTCAGTTCCACATCCTCCCCCTTTCTGGCCATTTTATAGGCCCTGCATCCGTCAACCTTACAGGCAGAATATGTCGGTGGCACCTGCTCTATACGGCCCCGGAATTTCTCAAGCGAGCTCTCAACCAGCTGACGCGTTATGTGCTCAACAGGATAAACCTCATCAATCGGAGTTTCCAGATCAAATGATGGAGTCGTAGCTCCCAATTTCACAGTCGCCACATACTCTTTCACACCTGCCTGCAGCTCATCGATGCGTTTGGTGGCTTTCCCTATGCATATGACCATTACTCCGGTAGCCAATGGGTCAAGCGTGCCGGCATGTCCCACTTTGATTTTCTTTATTCCGGCTTTCTTCAAGCGCGACGACAATGCCCCACGCAAACGCTTCACCACATGAAACGACGACCAACCCAACGGCTTGTCAACCACAAGCACTTCCCCCTCAAGCGGACGCAAGATTTTTCCGCCATATGACACCGCAACGCCATTCAAATCCATCTGCTCTTTTTTTGCTTATGGAAACTTACCAGCACAGGCAAAGAAGCCCGACAGCCACACAATACACTGCAAACCATACGAGCTTACCTTTTTTAACAATCTCAAGCATCCAACGGCACGCAAGGCAGCCCACAACAAACGATGCTACGAAACCGACAATCAGCGCCAGAAGCGACACTTCTGAACCACCGGCGCTGGCCATAGCTGTTGACGGTTCAAACATCTTTTTTATGTCAAGCAATCCTTCGCCAAGAATCGGTATTATCACCATGAAAAAAGAGAAACGGGCTACCGCCTCCTTTTTGTCACCTAACAAAATACCCGTTGCAATCGTAGAACCAGAACGGCTAAGCCCCGGTAATACAGCCACCGCTTGCGCGCAGCCTATAACAAACGCGTCCCGCCAACTTATATCACGTGGAGTTTTTGCCGGCAACCCGGATGCCTGCGGTTTGCCGCGATAGAAATATGCAAAACTCAGCAATGCGGCTGTCACAAGCAGACATGCTCCGACAATTTTCAGATTCCCTTCAAACAATGCAGCAATGTCATCTTTGAATAAAAGTCCCACAACGGCAACCGGAACACACGATAGCAATATCTTGCATACATAATAGAATCCGCTGTCTCGTCTGAACGTGAAAAACGACACCACTAATGGCACGAACTCCCGCCATAAAACAACAATTGTGCTTAACACTGTAGCCACATGCAGCATAACACTGAATTCAAGCGACTTGTCCGGATTAAGGTCAAGCCCTAAAATCTGTTTGAAAATTTCAAGGTGACCGCTGCTACTGATAGGAAGATATTCCGAAAGCCCTTGAACGATGCCCAATATGAGAGCGTCTAACCAATCCATAATATTTTTCTGATAGAGTGTCTCTGAATTTAATCAAATATATATTGAGAGAATTTTGGAGGAATTTTCGCAAGTTTATGAAGCGATGCTGGCATCGTGACAGAAAGGATTTGTGAAAAGCGCCCCAAATTATTTCAAGATATATTTGAAATGACTCAATATAACTCAATTAATTATTAATATAGTAACTCCAAACACACATTTAGGCTTTCTTTCCGGGACGTCTTATAATCGACACACCCATCGCAACAAACCCCAAAAATGCCAAAGTAGGCCCTACCACAATTCGTCTGGCACTGAAAATGTCAGGATTGAATTCTTCTGTAGAGCCGCTACCGAGCATCAAAAGGAAACCCACAATAATCACAGCAGCCGACACCCCCATCCAAATAAAATTACGGCGTCCCAACGGAAATTCATTCACGGATTCCTTTTGCAAGCCACTGTCTTTACTTTTATCGGCCGCACTCCCAGGTTTGCGCCAGGGGGTTCGGTCTTTTTTATCTGATTCAGCTATCATAAAGTATCTTTTTTAAATCATCAATCCTGCCATAGCCGTCAATCACATCCGGTGATAGCAATGATGTCAGTCAAACATTTCATCATAATTTTTCCGGAGATAACGGTTAGTGGCAAACAATGCCGCAACCACACAGATTACCACTCCGAGAATAAGCAATACACACATAACCGCCCCAACCAGGTTCCACGGCAACAGGCTCTCAAGGCCATCGCCCCATGTCTTGCCCCATGTTACCAATGCGGCAAGCATACCTGCTGCAAACAATCCGGCCACAACACCCTGCACAGCATTAATAACCAGGAACGGACGCCTGATAAAACCGCCTTTAGCACCCACCAGCTTCATAGTGTGAATAAGGAACCTGCGCGAATAAACCGTAAGCCTCACTGTGTTATTGATAAGCACAAATGAAATCAACAGAAGCGCCGCCGCCATGATAATCAGCACCATATTCACCATCCTCGCATTCCGGTTAAGGTTGCCGATCATTTCAGTGTTTACAGTAACCTCTTGCACCTCCGGCCTCATCTTCCATGACGGCACGATACCCGCAATGCTATCCACATCGGCATATTCCGCCTTTAGCTTTATTTCAATCATAGGGGCATAAGGATTCACCCCCAGCAAATCCACTATGTCAGCCCCCTCCCCTGCGGTTTCCTCTGCAAGCACATCTTCGGCCGAAAGATATTTGAATGTGGATACATAATGCGCCGAACCACAGGCCGACTTCAAGGAATCTGCCATCGCAGGAGTGATGCTGTCAGCCAGCACTACCGTAAACCCCATCCGTTCCTTGATTTGGCGGTTTATGCCTGTGAATGTTATATTTACCACACCTACCAGGCCAAGAATAAATAGCACCAATGTAACACTTATGGTAGAGGTCACATAGTCTCCCCAGCCCGCCATACGGTTATGTTTTTTCTGCTCCATACGTCCAAAAACAATCTTTCCCTTCTTTTTCGCGGCTACCGCCACGCCACACCCCACCAAATTTCATGCAAATTTACTATCTGACGCCCCCCATGTCAAGTGATTTAACAAATATTTTAAATCCGAGGCAATGACAGCAATTAAAACGCACCGGCATATTTATTCAGGCACAGAAGGTTTATTCAGGCATAGAAGGATTCAATATCCGATCAGACCAACTCACATATAAGAGTGGCCGATGAGCTGCCTACAACTCGCACCTTAACCAAATCGCCGACCTTATAATCCCCTTTCGGAAACACCGCTGCCTTGTTCTGGCTCGTACGACCCATAAACTGTTCCCGGCTGCGTTTTGAAACACCTTCAACCAGAACTTCCATAATCTTGCCTACATCTTTCCGGTTCGACTCGGCCGACAACTCGTTTTGCACAACTATCATCCGGTTAAGACGGTCGATTTTCACATCCTCGGCAACATTGTCGGGCATTGTTCGTGCCGCCAATGTGCCCGGCCGTTCAGAATATTTGAACATAAAAGCTGAATCAAAACCAGCCTCACGCATAAGCTCAAGAGTCTGCATGAAATCCTCCTCCGTTTCATCATGGAACCCGGTGAAAAGGTCGGTTGTAATGCCACAGTCCGGAATACGCTTCCTGATGGCACGAATCCTGTCCATATACCATTCCCGGGTATATTTGCGGTTCATCGCTTTCAAAACCTTATTACTCCCCGACTGAACCGGCAAGTGTATATGATGGCAGATGTTGGGATGAGCGGCAATGGTGTCTATTATCGCATCACTCATATCTTTCGGATGAGAAGTCGTAAACCTGATCCTCATATCCGGAGCCGCCTGGGCAACCATTCCAAGCAGGCAAGCGAAATCGATGGAAGTCCCGTCAGAAGCCTCATATCGGTAGCTGTTTACATTCTGCCCCAGCAGTGTGACCTCCTTAAAACCCCTCGCCATCAAATCAGCAACTTCATTCAGTATGCTCTCGGCCTCACGGCTCCGCTCCCTGCCACGTGTATACGGCACTATACAATATGAACAGAAATTATTACACCCACGCATTATGCTGACAAATCCACCAACACGGTTGCCGCCTATACGCGCCGGAATTACATCACGATAGGTTTCCGTTGTGCTGAGTTCTACATTAATAGCTTTTTCACCCGCCTCAACCGCAGCAAATAGATTAGGAAGATCCATATAGGAATCAGGCCCTGCAACAAGATCAACCCCCATATCGTTGATAAGGATATCCTTAACCCTTTCGGCCATGCACCCTATCACTCCAACAACCAATTCTCCGCGCCCTTTGGTTCGCTTCAGCGAATTGAGATACTGCAACCGTGCAACGATTTTCTGCTCTGCATTATCGCGTATGGAACAAGTGTTTATCAACACTGCATCAGCCTCTTCCAACGATGAGGCCTGCTCATACCCGGCAGTATCCATAATCGATGCCACAACCTCACTGTCAGCCACATTCATCTGGCATCCATACGTTTCAATATATAATTTCCGTGGCGCTTTGCCATAAGCCTCAGCAGCCATGGGGTCGATATTTCTATCCATAAACAAACACTGCATTCTTGATAAGCCCCTGCAAACGCCCCACCCAATTTTTTTTTTGCACACCCCATCGAAATATGTGCTATAAAACAGACTTGGGAATTTGCCCGTTGGACTCAAAAATCATAATTTTGCACAAAATTACGAAATCATGAGGTAAAACACAAGCCATCAGACAAGGCTTTATGGCCGCCGCATGATGAGCCATTCCGCCTCTTAAACGCGGTCGTAAGTCGCAATGATTTCGGTATAACAGGCATAAATGATAAACGAAATAAACACTTTTAACCTTAAAACCTGCTATGGCTTATAATTTTATCACCGCTGAAGAAGCGGCTGAAATGATTACAAACGGCACAACCCTCGGGCTTTCAGGCTTCACAGCTCCTGGAAATCCCAAGGCCATTCTTGAGGCTGTTGCCCACAAGGCTGAACGCGAGCACGCCGAAGGACGCGACTTCAAAGTCAACATCTTCACCGGAGCTTCAACCAACGATCATGTCGATGGCATCCTCTCCCGCAACAATGCGGTCAATATGCGTGCGCCATATCAGAACACTCCCGACCTACGCAAGCGCATCAACTGCCACGACGCACACTACTTCGACCGCCACCTATCTGAAATGGCCCAGGAAACCCGTTACGGGTTCTACGGCGACACAGATGTGGCTGTTATCGAGGCTGCTGCCATTTCAGAAGAAGGCGAAGTGCTTCTCGGATGCGGACTTGGCAACATACCGACATACGCGCCCAGAGCCAAACACATTTTCATAGAACTCAACGAGGCTCTACCGCAGTCACTGCTCGGGATGCACGACATATACCTTCCTCTCGACCCTCCTCACCGCCGCGAAATCCCTATTTTCGCTCCCAATGACCGCATCGGACGACCCACACTCAAAATCGACCCCGCAAAAGTGCGTGGTATCGTGCGCACAAATGAACTCGACGGAGTTAAAGCATTCACCAAACCCGATGCCGTCTCTGAAAAAATCGGAGCCAACGTTGTGAAGTTCCTTGTCAGTGAATACCAGAAAGGCCGCATCCCCAAAGAGTTCCTTCCTCTCCAAAGCGGCGTGGGCAACGTGGCAAATGCCGTCTTGAACTATCTGTGCATGGATAAGGAATTGCCCAACTTCATGATGTATACCGAAGTCGTACAGGATTCCGTTCTTGAACTGCTCCGCACTGGAAAATGCAAATTCGCCAGCACGTGCTCAATGACCTTCTCCAATGAGGTTGAATCGCAGCTGTTTGCCGACCTCGACTTTTTCCATGACAAGATTCTCATGCGTCCCGCTGAAATATCAAACAACCCGGAAGTCATCAGGCGACTCGGCGTTATTGCCATGAACACCGCCCTTGAAGCCGACATTTTCGGATGCGTGAACTCAACCCATGTGCTCGGCACAAGAATGATGAATGGCATCGGTGGTTCAGGTGATTTCACACGTAACGCATACATTTCAATCTTCTCATGCCCGTCAGTAACAAAAGAAGGCCTCATAAGCAATATAGTGCCGATGGTCGCTCATCCTGACCATAGCGAGCACTCTGTCGACATCCTTATAACAGACCAGGGCATCGCCGACCTGCGCGCCAAAGACCCACTGCAGCGTGCACATGAAATCATCGAAAACTGCGCTCATCCCGACTACCGTCCGATTCTTAGAGACTACCTCAAACTCAGCAAAGGTGGCCAGACACCGGCGACGCTCAACGCAGCTTTCGCGTTCCACACAGAATTTGCCAATTCCGGCGACATGCGAAAAGTAGACTTCTCAAAATTCGCCTGATCCGCCAACCTGCCATATGGCCGCTGCAAAGAGGCCCTTTCACATTGAGCAGGGCGTGCCGAATGTTCGGCACGCCCTCTCTGATGTATTAGTAAACCCAATCGATATAATATGACCACTTCTGACTTCCGCCGACTCATCAAACCATGGATGCTGCCAATCGCCATGCTATTGGGGATAGTGCTTCACAACTACATCGGCCATGTCGCCTTCCTTTCAAAATATCTCATCTTCATAATGCTGCTCATCACCTATTGTAGGGTAAAAGCCTCCGATTTTAAAATCGGGCCTTACATATGGTGGCTGCTCTCAGTTCAGATTGCCGGAGCTATCCTTGTATATCTATCGCTACTTCCTGTCAGCGGATTAATCGCCATCGGAGCATTTATATGCATCTTCTGCCCGACAGCCACAGCTGCACCTGTTGTCACAGGAATGTTGGGCGGTTCGGTATCAAAAGCCGCAACCTACTCATTGTTCAGCCACGTGTCTGTTGCGGTTCTCGCCCCCCTGCTGCTATCATGGATGGGAGAGCCCGAACATTCGGCAGATACCATACAGTTCTCCGACTCATTATTAGCCATAAGCACAACGGTGTTGCCTCTTATTCTCGGGCCTTTGGCTCTGGCACTTCTACTGCAAAAGTTCGCCTCCGGAATACATTCTCAGATTGCATCCCACCAAGGCCTTTCCTTCTATATCTGGGCATTCGCGCTAATCATTGTTGTAGGAAATTCTGTGAGCTTCATCCTCAAAGAACCCGCATCCATGATTCCCGAAATAATCTCGTTGGCGCTGGTATCATGCATCGTATGCTTGTTGCAATTTTGGATAGGCCGCAAAATCGGACAGCATTACGGCGATGCCATATCCGGGGCACAGAGCCTGGGACAAAAAAACACAGTGCTTGCCATATGGTTATCACTTACATATCTGAATCCGCTGGTCTCTGTTGCCCCTGCGGCATACGTGGCATGGCACAACACGATAAATTCAATTCAGATATTTATCTACGAAAAAAGACTCAAAGAGCACTAACAGTTAAGGCTCAATATGTATGCCACAGACACAGGAGAATGTCCAGACTTTAATTGAAGGTTAAAAAGTTAACCAATCCATTGTTAATTTGTTATAATAACAAGAATCATTAACAACCTATATTATGGATAGCATGTATGAAACCCTGTTAGGTCTACCGCTATTTGCCGGGGTATCTCACCAGAAAATATCCGACATCATCGGAAAAAATAAATTCCATTTTCTCAAATACACCGACGGAGAAACAATTGTTAACGCCGGTGAACCGTGCACCCACCTTAAATCAATAATCACCGGCGCTGCACGCCTTACTATTTCAAATGCCACCAGCCGATTCAAAGTGTCACAGACCCTTGAAGCTCCCGATGTAATATGCCCCGATTTCTTTTTTGGAAAAACCACCCACTATCCGGCTTGCGCCGTAGCTGTAGGCGACGTTGGCATAATGCAGATAGATAAATCAGATTACCTGCGGATAATCAACACCGACCCGGTGTTTCTGTTCAACTATCTGAACCTGCTGTCGATGAATGCACAGCTTTCTGTAGAAGGGGTACTGGCTCTGACTTCAGGAAATCTCGAACAACGGATTATCTACTGGATCGTGGCCTTGACCCAAAACAACGGGCGCAACATAAAACTGGAATGCAGACATAAAGATATGTATACTGTTTTCGGGGTTCCACGCCAGTCCCTGATAGCCGCACTTAACAATCTTCAACAGCAGGGTTTGATTGATTATGACTCTCAGGAAATACGTGTAGCTGACAGGCGCAATCTTCTCGACAGGCTATCTCTATAGATTGCTTTGACCAAAAAATGTGTATCAAATCTTATATATACATCTATATTAAACCGACATATAAAAACAGGAATATCCCTGATTATATGGATGATAGCATTAATGTATCCCTATATAAATCTATATATCGGCAATACAAACGCTCCAACCTATTGACAAATCCCTCTCATCCTAATAACTTTGCATCATAAAGATGGCACAGGAGTTCTGATACCGGCCATTTTTTGAACAGAATTGGATTAAAGACAAAAGGATTTGTTTGATTCAAAATTTAAGGAATTAGTTTTTAGGGTTAGTATTAGGGTTCATGTGAACCGGGTAAAATCAAGTGTAGAAATACCCGCAAAAAAGATTAATCGTGTTTTATGTTAGGTTTGTATCCTTGTGAGTATTACTGTGGCAAGGATTAACCAAAGCGCCGCTCCGTGAGAAGCGGCGCTTTGGTTAATGTAGACAGGCACTGACGCGAAGCTCCCAAAACAATGCCCTGAGACGAAGTAGCCCAACAGCTAACAGTTATTCAGCCCCCGTTAAAGTGCAATCAATCTCGCCTTTTTCAGATTTAACATTCCGGAATGCTGAAATCCCGCAAAATGCCGTATATTTGTATCTTTATTGACTTGAGAGCCGTTTTGGATTTTTCTTGAGAGGATTGGGATATGTTTCAGAAACAGTTTCTAATGAATGTAAACAATGGGGAATCCAACGGGAAAAGCATATTGGATATAATATTGGCCTCACATCATGTTAATTGTTATCACGCAATGAATCAATTAAAAAAACTGCTTGCGCTCGAATGTTCATACCAACTTCCCGACCCGATAATGGATAGATTCCTGGAGGCAATGCAGCCTATTGAACTGGAACGAGGGGGCATCTTGATAGATACCGGCTCAGTCAATCCTGACATCTACGTAGTAAAGGAAGGGATATTCTGCTACAATTATATCGACGGCATCCATGACCGATGCCATGCATTCGCCATGCCGGGCACAATGATGTACTCAAGCCATTCATATTATCTGGGCAAACCTGCATTCTACCAGATACAGGCATGTTGTGATTCAGTGGCCATGCACTGCACCAAGCAGGTGTTCGACTGCCTAGTCAACAAATACCATGAATTCGCTTGTTGGGCATTGAGCATGGCCCACTGTCAGCTCTACTACAGCGAAATGAAAAGTTCGGTAATAAACGGAAACGCTGCTGAACGATTGGTGGCCTTAACCCGATATCGTCCCGAAATATTGGAAAAAGTCCAGATGAAGACACTCGCATCATATTTAGGAATTACACAGCAATATCTCAGCACACTGAAAAGAAAACTGAAAAATCATTGACCATTTAATATATATTAAACCGACTATCTTTTTTTTTCGCTTACTTTGCGATGTAGCTGCAACGTTTTGGAATTACGCAACGGTAACATCCTGATGTTGTATCTGCTATACCTGTATAGACATCATGCCTACCAAACAGGCTAACAATGTCTCACTGCCCCAATTAATACACTAATAAACCAACATAGTCTTATAGTCTTATGAAAAAAATGATTACGTGTCTAATGGCATTTATGCTGTGTGGTATCACTGCCATGGCAGATGAGACTCAACATCGAGGATGGAAACCTCCAAAGGTAAGTATGCCCTATGACAATCTAACGTACGCATTAAAAGCTGGAATCGAAGATCCGCTGGTTACCGAAATGCGCAACACAGATGTCAAGCAAACAGCAGATCTCCCCATCAAAAAACTTCCTTCAAGAATATCATCCGACGAAGATATTCTTTTAGCATACTACGACGGCCTGACTAATCCCGATTTCGAGCCTGGGGTATTCCGACTCAACCTTAGCGGTGATGCAAACTTCATGTATGCCGATAAATACACCCAGTCCAACTACAGGTTGAGTTCCGGTTGGATTCGCAACGGCAAGCTATGCGCGATGCATTTATGCCAAACTATTGATACTAACTACTACCGGTATGTAGAGATGGACCGCTATACCGGAGAGATATCGGAAGACAAAGAGATTCTTCTCACAGATCCTGTCACCGGATTCCAAAACTACCTGCCCCTGTTCATATCAGCAGCTTATGATCCAGACGAAGACATGCTTTATGGATACACTTCCAATGAAGGCGGTTCAGGCTATTCCTTCTTCAAAGCCCCTGCGTCAGATGTGCAACATCCCGAAGCCGTTGTTGAAGCCGAATCTTGGAGCAGGGTCTGCGCATCCATATGCTATTGCGAAAAAGACAAAGCAATCTACGGAGTAAACCGCGACAACAATTTTGTCAGAATCGAAAAAGACGGCACCCAGACTATAATAATGCCCCTGGGCATACGCTCAGCTTGGGCAAGAGCAGCCCTGATGTATGTGCCTGAAGAGGATTATTTCATATGGAACGGACAGTTTACCAACCGCGAGACAGGGCTCTACTGTATCGATTATAAGAACCAGCAGCTGGCCACTTTCGTAGAATACCAGAATTCCGCATCATTCTCCGTATTGTGTGCTGGCAAAGCGGATAAGAATCCACAAAGCATTTCATCGCCGATAATAGACGAAGTGGATTTCGGACTTGGACAATGCAGCGGTACGATAGCATTTTTCGTTCCATCGACATATTTTACCGGAGGCAGTTTTTCAGGCGAAGTGACATGGACAGCTTATTTAGATGGCGAACAATACACTACGGGCTCATCTGAGGCCGGTAGTAAAGTCATCGTACCTTTCAAAGACCTGTCAAACGGATTACACACATTTTCCTTTGATGTCACTCTCGGCTCGCAAAAAAGCACTGTTTCCAAGACTAAACTGTTCATCGGATACGACCAGCCGACCAAACCCCAGAATGTAGTGCTCACGGAAGACAAAATAACCTGGGAGAAAGTGTTCCGAGGGGTCAACGGAGGATATCTGGATATCGACAATCTGACCTATCATATATATCTGAATGGAGAAGAAATAGGCACAACTAAAAATCTCGAATACCCTATTGACATTTTATCAGGGAGTATGCCTTTCACCGGTTATGTTGCGACAGTGGCAGCTGACAACAGAAACGTCATATCAGAACTTTCCGAAGAATCCGACATGCTTCAAACCGGTAGTCCCTGGGCTTTGGACGTGCACATAGCCCCTACCCGCACCGAATCCCAGGCTTTTACCCCAATTGATATTAACGGAGACCAAAGCTACTGGAAGTACGTCAATAAGAACTTTGATAACGGCGATGTAGTCCCATGTCTTAGAGATCCCATGGGCGGCAGCACAGGCAACGACGACTGGATTTTTACACCTCCGATGAATTTTGATGATCACGCAGCCGACTATGAACTGTCTTTCGATGTGGCAATGTATCACGAAGATTTCAGATCCTCTGACATCTCGGCATATCTTTGCGACAAACTAAATCCCGACAACATTGTTGAGCAACTCATTGAATATAAACCAAAAGTAGATGACACGAGTTTCAACCGGCTGTCGCAGGTATTCACAGTTCCTAAGGCAGGGGTTTATTATATCGCATTCCATACAACATCCAAGCCCTATCAGTACGGCGTGCTTGTCAAAGAAATTGACATCAAGAAAATCGGAGAAGGGAAACCACGTCCGACAACTGTCACTGGCATCAGTGCTAAAGGAGCGGCTCTTGGAAAGCTGTCTGCGACCGTCGATTTCACGATGCCGACATCATTTATCAATGGAGATGTGATTCCCGCCGATACTGAAATTGAAGTCCAGGTATCCGCTAAAAACACCGTTACGAAAAAAGGCAAACCCGGCTCAAAAATCTCTGTGGAAATCGAGACCGTTCAAGGCCACAATGAAGTTACCATTATCCCGAGTTACAATGGCGCAGAGGGTAAGAAAAGCACTGTCATCGTCTTTTGCGGCCAGGATGTGCCTGGCCCCGTACAAAACATGGCAGGATCCGTGTCAGAAGACAACTTATCAATGCATGTCACCTGGGATAAGCCCACTGATGTAGGTGCAAACGGATATTATGTCAACCCAGATGAAGTGAGCTACAATGTAATGAGTTATAACAATGGAGAATGGACTGTAATCGCTACATTGGAAAATGACGTTCAAGAATACACATTCTCTGTAAATGCCAATATCGGGCTTAAATCGGAATGGATCGGAGTTGTGCCGGTCAGCATCGCCGGAGCTTCGGAATCTATGCCTTGGATGAGCGATATGCTCGGCACCCCCTACAGGCTGCCCGCATATGAAGACCTTGAAAATGCACAACTTAAGTATAGCCCTTTGAGAGTTTTGCGTCTGACCGATACTTCCACATTCTCCGACTGGGGCATAAACAATCCTAAGCTGATTCACGAAATGTTCCAAAATGAATCCGGAGTTTGCATTGTAGGCACCGCAGAAATTGATGAAATCGACGGCAGACTCATGTTACCTAAATTCAGCACCGAAGGCTTGTCATCGGTAGGCATGACAATCGACGTCTGGACTGGAGCAAACATGGCCGACATCAAGATTCTCGGAGAAGTATACAACTCGGACAAACTTATTGAAATCGGGAAAATTCCGTCGGGAACCGGATGGACAACCCATACATTCGCATTCCCACCCGCCATGCAGAATCAGAAATGGATAGCATTATATATCGACGCATATTACCCGAAGCTCAGCTCACTGGCATTAGTATCAGGCTACTCAATCTACGACGGGGTATCCGGCATCGGCAACGTAACAGGCGATAACGCGACAGGGCGCATTCATGCAATCAACAACAGGCTTATGATTGAAGGCTATGAGGGAGAGCAAATCAGGATATACACAAGCCAGGGAGCTCTTTTGAAATCCATTGACAATGCTTCTGCAGACATGTCTGTTGAAATGGCTCAGGGCATATATATCGTAACAGCCGGGAATGCCTCATCAAAAGTGATTATAAAATAACAATACCGAATAGGAGGCCGGCATGGCCGGCATCTCCCCTGTCGGCCTCCAAATTTAAACATACAAACATGAAAAAGATATATATAGCTCTGGCGGCAGCTGCCATGTCAGTCACTTGCATGGCCGGCATCATCCGCCCTGAGGCATCATACTTGCAAGATTTCGCTTCCCTCGGCGATAGCGGAGACCCGCTGCCCGACGGATGGGTGACATACGGCAAAGGATATCGGCCTCTTGAACAATGGCATGAACTCTTCAATAAGGACGGCCAGGGGCCATACTTCCGTCTCATGAAAATCAACGGAACATGGGGCGCATTCAGCAACTCATCGTTTGTAGAAGATATTGCGGCTGACGAATGGCTTGTCACCCCACCGATACACGTAAACACCGATGAAGACGTCTTGCTGCTTACTGCCAATGCATATGGATCATATGGCCTCAATGAATATCGTGTATTCATATCCGACAAAGGCAACACTAAAGCAGATTTCACATCCGCCCCTGTCATTGTAACCTCTCTATACGGGTCAAAAGAATACCCTACCGAGAAAATGTCGGCTGTTGCCCTGAAAGGTTATGAGGGGAAAGATATTCACCTCGCATTCGTAAACCGCAGCAAAGATGCCGGGCTGCTCGGCATCTCCGACATAAAGGTCGCACCTAAATATTATATGGATATAGTTGATGAGACCATTCCTGTCGTACCAACAGGGGAGAAATCCGACATCCGGCTGATAACAAAAACTTATACATCATCAAAAATAAAAGGGCTCAAGGCCGAACTTACAACTTCAACCGGCCTCAAGCAATCGATTGAATACAATAACACTATCTTTACATCAGGCAGCCAGGTGACAGTTAATTTCCCCGACATAGAAATAACTGATGAGGGAGTGGACTATACCGTCACAATCACACCAAACATCACAGACGCCCAGCCAACCATTGTCACCGGCACAATAAGCGTTCCATCCACATCATACCCTCCGGTAGCTGTCGTGGAAGAATTCACTGGCACATGGTGCCAATTCTGCCCCAGAGGAGCTGCCTTCATGGACTATTATAAAGTTAAATATAATGGTGGCGAAAAAGGTCAGGTTATAGGTATTGCTTTGCACTCCGACGACCCGATGATGATGACCGACAACTCATATATTTATACCGCAATAAACACATCCGGGTCTAGCGGTTTTCCCGGGGCATTCTTCAACCGCATGTATAAGGGTGACCCCAGCGACGAACATATCGTCACAACACTCCTTGCAGAAGCATGTTATTCTAAGATACGCATCAACAAAGTGCAATTCGACCCGTCAAAAGATGACCGTATCACTGTAGATTTCTCAATCGAAAATGCTTACAGCAAAAACAATATGGATCAACGGGTGGCATTCGTCACTGTAGAAAACAACGTAAAGGGGGACGATGACTATTATCAAATGAACTCTTACAGCGGAGTATCACGGCAAGCAATCGAAGCGTCATATGGCGTGGATTTGTGGCCATACTTCAAATTCTATGCTGAATCGAAAAACCCGGTGCTTGGCCCCGATATGGTTTACAACCATGTGGCCAGAGGCATATACCCCGATTACGCTGGTCTGCTTATCGAAGGCTCATATGAAGTCGGCACGCCATACTCATCAGAAATAACTTTCGACAAGCCCCAGGATGTGGCAGAATGGGACAATATCGCAATTATTGCCCTTTTGATTAACAACAAAACTGGCAAAATCATATATGCCAACGAAGTCGACGCCTCTGAATTCAATAAGGATTTGAGCGATATCCAAGCTGTCACAACTTCTGGAAGTGAAAACATACTGATTGAGGTATCAGACGGTAAGATTTCAGTCAATGCTTCATCTGCAGTCTCCGTTGACCTGTTCGGGATAGACGGTAGCCTTAAAGGCAGATACTCTACATCAGACCCTACATTGGAGATTCCCTCATCGGGGCTAAATGGAATGATAATCGTAAGGGCGACATCTGAAAACAGTTCCGCCGTCAAGAAGGTTGTCATCAAAGATTAACAAAACGGCTTCTTCGGGATTAAGAGAGAGTGTGTGTTAAATGCAATCACTCTCTAAGATCCCGAAGCAGCCTCCTTACGATGATAAATTAAACGGACACCACAAACAGCCACCCATATATTGACAGATATGAAAAAGATTTTACACACACTGAGTTACAAGTCAGTTATGGCAGGAGTTATTTCACTGACTCTTTCATTCGCCAACACTGCCTATGGCAGCACTAAAGTCGCGAACAATGAGCTTCAAGACAAATGCCACCTCGTAGAGGCTATTCCAGAAAACAACGCTACTGTGGAGAAACTGCGCTCGATAATGACGCAGTGGGAAGGCCCGGAAGAACTTGGATGGGGAATCGGGGTCAGCGAAAGCAAATCCGCTGTCGAAGTCAGGAACGCCGACGGGGAGACCGTTGCATCGGGAGTGCTGAGGGATACCCCCTCGGGCATTCAGATTTCCATCCCACAGGAAATAACTGAACCCGGAACATACACCGTAACGGTACGTCCCGACATGGTATTCATAATCCAGGATATGGATGAGGATACCATGGAGCTGATAATGGAACCGGGAACCGGGAATGAGGAAACAACTCTGACATACACCGTGGCCGAACCGGTGGAAAAATGCCACCTCGTAGAGGCTATTCCAGAAAATAACGCTACTGTGGAGAAGCTACGCTCGATAATGACGCAGTGGGAAGGTCCGGAAGAACTTGGATGGGGAATCGGGGTCAGCGAAAGCAAATCCGCTGTCGAAGTCAGGAACGCCGACGGGGAGACCGTTGCATCGGGAGTGCTGAGGGATACCCCCTCGGGCATTCAGATTTCCATCCCACAGGAAATAACTGAACCTGGAACATACACCGTAACGGTACGTCCCGACATGGTATTCATAATCCAGGATATGGACGAGGATACCATGGAGCTGATAATGGAACCTGGAACCGGAAATGAGGAAACAACCCTGACATACACTGTCGAAGCCGTACCGTTAACCAAATATGCACTCATATCAGCAACCCCTGCAGACAATGCCACAGTTGAGAGCCTGAAGACAATCACCACACAATGGGAAGGCCAGGAAACCCCATATACTTGGTATGTAAACCCACAGAACCAATCGGTAGAGGTCAAAGACGCTAATGGAAGCATAGTAACATTCGGCCGATTGATTGACAAAAACACAAGTATCGAAATCAGCCTTGACAGAGTGCTCAAAACCGACGGCATCTATAGCATTACAATTCTCCCAGACAAAGTATTCGCAACAAGCGGCATTGATGACGAGGATAATAAAATAGTAATACCTGGCACAGGTAACGAAGCCACCACATTGACATATACGATAAAGACATCCGGCTCGATTAACAATATCGACCCAGATTCACAAAGAATACACTATGAAGACGGCATTCTGAAAACAGACGGGATTCTAAATCCTCAGATATCAATATATTCATTTGCAGGCGAACTCGTCGCTTCGAATCAAGGCAAAGACATGCTTGACTGCAGCACTCTTCCTGCCGGCATCTATATCGCCAAGATACAAAACGGAAGCAACATTCATGTTCTAAAAATAGCAGTACGTTAAATACTGATCAATTTCTTTTACTAAAGCGGTGCGCTGGAATAAATTAGTCCGGCACACCGCTTTTTTATGATTCTTGACTGCGATATTTTGTAACCGAATCCGAAATTCATAACTTTGCACATGTTACGATAGTTATTCAATCCATCAACAGTATTCTCTATATGGCCAAAGCCCTGTTTTTCGACATAGACGGCACACTTGTCAGTTTTAAAACCCATAACATCCCCGAATCAACAATAGAAGCCCTCACAGCAGCAAAAAACAACGGTGTCGATATATTTATATCCACAGGGCGGCCCCGCCCTCTGATAAACAACATCCAATCAATCAGCCACCTGGTTAAAGGCTACATTACCACAAACGGAGCCTACTGCTTCGCAGGAAACCAAACCATCTCATGCGCCCCAATTCATCAGGAAGAAGCCGAGTCGCTGCTTAATCAATCCGACAAAATGGGATATGCCTGTATTATTGTGGGCGAACACGATCTGGCAATGCATAACCCGAATCCACGCGCCATGTCGATATTCCGTGATATGCTAAACATATTCAATCTGCCGGAACTCCCCTTGCCACACATGTTAAACCAGAACATCCTGCAACTCACACCCTTCATTACACCCGGCGAAGAACGAACCATTTTACCCCTGCTGAAAAATGTGGAAATAAGCAGATGGTGCAACGAATTTGCCGACATAACAGCAAAAGGGGTCAGCAAAGCAAAAGGGCTCAAAGAAATAGCCGAATGGGGAGGCTATCCCATCTCTGATACAATTGCCTTCGGTGACGGCGGCAACGACCTGACCATAATCAAAGCTGCCGGCATAGGGGTTGCCATGGGAAACGCCAACCCGGAACTCAAGCAAGCGGCCGACTTCATCACCACTACCGTCGACGACAACGGCATCTACAATGCCCTACGCCATTTCAACGTAATTTAATCAGGTCAGATATCTATATATGGTTTTAATACCATAAAACCGGTAAAAACCGTCCGACTAATCCACCCGGCAACAAAGATTCACTCGTACTCATATGATACATACCGACTTGAAGATTTAAGGAAGAGTTAAATACACTTTTATTCAATATTTTTCCACTCCGATGCTTGCTTTTTGCAAAAAAATGCCTACCTTTGTAGCCGTAAAACAAATGGTACCATGTCCGAGTGGTTAGGTAACGGTCTGCAAAACCGTCCACAGCAGTTCGAATCTGCTTGGTACCTCTAAAGAACAATGCAGCGGCATTATTCATCTTCACAATTCACGGAGAGGTGGGTGAGTGGCTGAAACCACCAGTTTGCTAAACTGACGTAGGAGCAATCCTACCACGAGTTCGAATCTCGTCCTCTCCGCAATCAACGCTGATAATCAGCGAATTAAAATTTCAACACCCAATTTTACACCACAAAGTGCGAAATTGGGTGTTTTTATATATTCTTAACTCTGTGCGGCGGCGTAACGGCTCTCAACGCACCTCTAAAGGAAATGTCCATAGCATTGCCACCTACCCCTTCATAGGGGCGCGTTGCAGCGGAGGGCGTATAGTTATACCCAACTCTGCACCCATCTTTTTTTCTTTTGCCCAGCCTCGTCTATGTAGGTGTAGTCGGGCATATATAAAGCCCGAACCAAACCAACCTGATTTACCGCAGTTTTTTTGGAATATTTGTCATCTGGTGGTAAGCATATAGCCGAAACCGCGTTGATTGATGATTGAAATGTTTGGGTCGTGGCGGAGGGCACGGCGGAGTTTATGAATATAACCGTGGAGTGAATTGCGGTTGCTGGGGTCATCACGTTGCCAGACATCGATCATCAGTTCGGAAGCATCGACTGTTTTGCCTATGTTCGCGGCGAGCCGTTCAAGTATCTTTGCCTCAAAGTGTGACAGTTCTGTTGATTTATCCTCATACGAAAGGGCCTGAGTGGTTACGTTGAACGAATAAGCACCTATCTGATATTTCACATCCTCTTGCCTGTTTACCCCGTATCTTTTCAGAAGGGATTTGATTCTCACGATCAGTTCACGGAGTTCAAATGGCTTTTTCAGGTAATCGTTGGCTCCGATTTCAAAACCCTCCTCCACATCTTCGATAGTGCTCTTAGCAGTCAGGAAAAGCAATGGAACCGCAGGCGACATTTTTCTTATCCCCTTGGCCATCGTGAATCCGTCCATGCGTGGCATCATCACATCGGCGACAATAATATCGGCACCTTCCGACCGGTATTTGTCCAAACCTTCCACACCGTCGGCCGCAATAACGACGTCATAGCCGAGACCGCGCAGCGTATCCGCAACAATCAGAGTGAGGTCTGCCTCATCCTCTACAAACAACACCCTATTTCTCATTACTGCTATAATTTATTGTGAATACCGAGCCTTCGCCCTCCTTACTCCTGACCTCAATATCCCATCCCATTTTATCTAAAATACTCTTGACATAGTATAGCCCTATTCCGTAACCGCGCACATCCTGACGGTTGCCATGAGGAACACGGTAAAATTTATTGAACAGATAAGGAATTGACTTTGAAGGAATGCCGATTCCGTTATCTCTTAATGAAAGACCTCTGCTATCGCCTGTTATGGTTATCTCAACGCTATCTTCGGAGTATTTGATTGCATTGTCAATCAGATTGTTCAGGACATTGGCAAGATGCGTCTTGTCTGCCTCGACAGCGACGTTTTCGGGAATATCCACGTTGATAGTAATCCTTTTATCGCTCCTTATTCGTTGAGCAGCGGCAATTTCCTCGACAAACCCGCGTAATTGCACCTCATCCGGCCAGAGTTTCATGGTTTTCCGGCGTTCCATACTCATTGCAAGGATATTTTCCACCAGTTCGCCAAGTCTTTTGAGCTGCTTGTTTGCAATCAACAGATACTTTTTCTTTTTGTCGGGATTGTTGATGGTATCGTAGTTGAGCAGGGCATCGTTGGCGGAATAAGCAATCGCGATGGGTGTTTTCAGCTCATGCGTCATGTTGCTGACGAAATCATCCTTCATCTCTTCGATTGTGCGTAGGCGCGACACTGTGCGAAACAGATACCGGAAAGCGAGAGCAAAGGCAATCATCAAAAGAAAGACTGTAACAATCACGCCTGACATTTCCGACACGATATGGCGGGTCAAGGGTGTCATACATATACGATACGACAATCCGGAATTGGAATTGAAACAATAGGTGAACTCATCGCCATTTTTTGCAAGTGTGTCAGTTCTCTCCACAACGATGTTACCTAACGAATCAACCACTTCAGAAGAAACAAAGGAAGGATACATATATCTGTCGTTCAGTCTTTTCATCAGCACGCTGTCCATCACCGCCACATCGGCCTGCACATAAGGATCGATAATGCCGTGAAACTGCTGGCTGACAGCGTCTCTGAACTTATTGGTGAATGAGGATTGACCATTGACCGCATATCCTTGTGTCTCTACGGTGCCGTCCGGATGACGGGTGGTCGCAACCATATCTCCTGCCGAGTCTTGATATACGGATGTCTCTCCGTGAGGTCTTTCACCACCGTCTCCATTTTTTTCTTCAAGGTATTCCAGTGTCCCCGCCTGCGCCCTCTGAGCCCTTACCCACAGTTCATCAAGGTCGGCATCTGCGATTGCGGTCATTACCTCGCGTTCCACATCATTACGTATGGAGTTATAAAGACGCACGAGATAATAGACATTGCAACAGAAAATAACTGCAATGACTACGATAAACGAAGTTGATATGGTTTTGAAGCATTTCATAATGCGAAGTTAGCAAGAATCTGCTATACAGCCGTCTGCCTTGGCATCGATTTAAGACTAAATAAGGGAGCATTTAAGACTAAATAAGGTTGTGTATTGATGGCGGATGTCAATGCGCTTGTAATTTTGCATCGAACAGAAATGAAAAAGTTATGAGAAATACAGTTTTATACGCATTAATCATCACATACCTCTCGACTGCCGCGCAGACGGAAGTTCTTGACACTATCTCTACCCGACAGCTTGATGAAGTCGTGGTCAGAGGGGAGAAGCCGAAGGTAAGAGCAGAGGACGGCGTCATGGTCGTTGACTTACCGGGTATAGTCAAGGATAAGCCTTTAAACAACATACTCGAAGCTCTTGGCTATCTGCCGGGCGTGACAGACAACAACGGCATGATCGGGCTGGCAGGCGCATCCAACGTAACCATCATTCTTAATGGCGAACTGACAAATATGCCGCTTCAGAATCTGTATCAACTGCTCTATACCACACCTGTCGACAAACTTAAAAATGTCGAGGTAATGTATTCGGCTCCGGCAAAATATCACGTCAACGGTGCAGTAATCAATGTAGTGCTGAAAACGCCCTCACCCCTTGACGGTCTGCAAGGGCAGGTCAGAGCAGGATACAATCAGGCCCATTATGGGTCGTATGGGAGTGTTCTTGCAGCAACATACGCAATAAAGGACTGGGCCTTTGACTTAAACTACGGAGTGTCGCGCAGTAAGTCGTGGAACCAAGAGGGAACATGGTCGAATCATCTATATAACGGCAAGCTGACAATGATTGAGGACGATATGCGTCGCATCAGCCAAAACTGGAGCAATACTATCTTTGCATCGGCCTCGTATAAGACACTGAAACTGACCTACAACGGACAGATAGTATCAGGTCAGAAGAGCCGGGGATTATCGTCAGGCACGCTCGGCAACTATACAAACGCCTACAATATGCTCTCGCCCATCAACTATCATAACATTGCTTTTCGCTATGTTGCACCTTTCGGTACGACTTTTGGCGGCGATTATACCCATTATTCTGAAAGCCGTTCCCAGTCATTGTTTAAGGACACTGATTATCTGCTTGGCTCTGAAAAACGTCAGGACATAAACCGATGGCATGTGTATGTCGACCAACAGCATCAGCTCGGCAAATGGCAACTCAATTATGGAGGGGAGTATCAGCACTCGAAAGACCACAGTTCGCAACACTACGGCATTGTCGATATGGCCGACAATCCTGATTTCGATGATATTCTCAATGAGGATGTGGCAAGTTTTTATGTTGGCACTCAACGGTCGTTCGACTGGGGTCTGTCGTTCAATGCTTCGGCAAAGGGTGAATACTATCACAACAAATATCTGCACAACTGGAATTTTATCCCCCAGCTTGGAGCCACATATTACAAAACTCCTAAAAGCATATTCCAACTCAATTTCGACGCCCAGCGCATTTATCCATCGTATTGGGAACTGCATGGCGGTACGAGCCACATCAACGACTACTCGACAATCATCGGTAATCCAAAGCTGCAACCGTATATCCAATATGACGCGCAGTTCAACTACATTCTGAGACAGAAATACGTAGCCACATTGTATTTTCAATATGGTGACAAAGCGACTGTGCAGTTACCTTATCAGTCACCAGATGCCCTGAATCTAATATATCAGACCATCAACATGAGCTACAAACGTGTTGTCGGGCTTAATCTTTATGCGCCTTTCGGAGTAGGATATATTTGGAATGCCACGGCCACAGCCAATGTTTTCAATCAGCGGGAGAAAGCAGACCATTTCCATGACATCAGCTTTGACAACAGCAAGTGGATATTCTATGGCTCTCTTACCAATTCATTCAAGTTCAGCCAGAATTGTCCGGTATCCTTATCGGTTGATTTCAGCTACATATCTCCTTCATTGCAAGGTATTGCTGACTTGTCGGCTTTATGGAAAATCGACGCCGGAGTAAAATGGCAGTTCGGAAAGAAGCGCTGCTGTGAGCTTGATTTGAAAGCAGACGACATATTCAATAAATGGGCTCCCACAATGACAATCAGCCATGCAGGTCAGGACTACAGAATGAAAGTTCACGACATGACCCGCAACCTCAAACTGACATTCATTTGGCGCTTCAACGGATTCAAACCAAAGGAGAACAACATTGACACGTCACGTTTTGGAACCGGAAAGTAATCTTTAATGTATGGCACAATGAAATTTATGTTGATTATCCGGGCACTTCCTGAATGCTGACGTCAACGCATAAGCCGGATACTCAAGCCTGCCCCCCCTCACCTGACGCAGGTTCACACACCCCTTGAACGGCCCGTTGCCCCCGAACCCGTAGCTCTCGACAGGTATGTCAACCCTCGCCTGGTCGGGAAGCATAACGCTCTCCAGTCCCTCACACCCCTGCCCGAAGCATAAACCCGAAAACATTATTGATGAGATTAATCCGATCATAACTATCAAATCCTTGAGCTGGCCAAGAGAGTGCGCTATGAACGTGAAGAAGAATTCAAAGAGAACAAACACGGCTACCGTCTGAAGAAGGAAGAGGTAGGTTAATAACAACTAACGGTATGCAGGAATTGGATGCATAACAGGAATTGGATGCATAATGGGTATGCAGAGCGTTTCCTACGCGTTTCTTAACGCGTTATTACTCGTTTTCTACGCGTTCTTATTCGTTAAACGAATTAGTACACCCCTCAAAAACAACAATCCCTTCTAACTCAATAAGTTAGAAGGGATTTGGAGAGCCGCGAGTGGGACTCGAACCCACGACCTTTTCGTTACGAATGAAATGCTCTACCGACTGAGCTATTGCGGCTTATCGCTAAAAGGGGTCAGTATGTTATGTTATAATACAACTGCTGAACTATCCTTTTGCGTATGCAAAGTTACGATTTTTTTCTTTATCGGCAATAGCAGAACTCTGTTTTTAGAACTATTTTGTCTGCTTCGAGAAAGAGAAAGAAACGTTGGCCTTGGAGAGGTCGAGCTTCACCATTACAGGAGCTCCCACATATGGCTCTATAGCGCTGACGTAGGTGGTGGAACCATAATAGCCCGACGATGATGATTCAGTCTCTACAACCACTGGGGTGAGGGTGAACGTATAATCCTCGGGGGTGATATTGTCTTTTTTCAGCATATCGAGCAGATAGTCGCGCAAACCGCTGAAGCGGTAGCGGTGATTGGCTGCATCGTAGGAACAGTAAAACGAGGTTTTGTTGTCGGTCAATTCGTTGTTCTGGAAGAACTGTTCTTTTTTAGAAGAGAGCACCATCAGCATATCAGCCGGCGGTTCAATTCCGTATTCATTCTCAATGGCTTCGGCAGGGATATCAAATGCGAGAGTGTTGATGACGGCAAGTGCACCAGAATTAGCTTGATAATAGTCTATCACATCTTTAATCGGGAATATCATCTCAACATCACGTCCCACAGGCGCAACTATTATCGTCTCGCCATTGTCAATACGGGCCTGAAGTGATGCATCAGCTTCATAGGAGAAGTTATTGTTGAGAATTATTTCAGGGGTCACAGCAAAATAATTCCCATAGTATTTTTCGATTTTCTCTTTCCCTTCGCTATCGGTTGATGTTACATGATAATACATGCGCATCATCGTGTTTGAGATAGCCACTACCCTGCCGCTTCCGAATGAGTTCTTGACATAAATACCAGGGAAATGGCGTGCGAACTCCGACGGATATGCATATGCCTGGGGATTCTGTATGTATAGGTCATAAAACTCCTTTGCCAATTCATCGGGCATCTTAACATCAATAAGCCTGTAGCTTAACGCTTTGATTGAGTCTGTAGCCCCCAAAGCATTGCATACATAGATTTTCTCTCCGAGTTTATCAGCGGGATTATAATAGTCTTCAGGATTGAAGTTGCTGAATATCGGCGCCGTAAGCTGCTTGTTAAGCCGATAGACCTCAAGCCCCATCGGGGCGAGAGAGTCTCCCACCAACGACCCTTTTGGAACGAACATCAACAGCTTCAGCGAATCGATGTTCTGGCGTGTCATTTTTTCAGTGTCAATCGTGGCGGAGGGCATGAACTGGGTAACAAAATCAGATGAAAACACGCCGTAATCATCAGCTTTGATACGTCCCAGCACCTGGGTGGCAGTGCGCGAAGGCACTTTCGGATTGGACACCGTATGACCGGATATCGTGAAGTCACTGGCGATTACCACCTCTGATTCATCTTTCACAAGTGAGCTTCCCACATTTGCGGAATCATCACACGATATAATCATAACTGCGGCCATTGATGCCGCAGCAGTTATGCGGATGGCATTTAATATTGTTGTCATGCCTGAATTTTCTGTATGTCTTAGAGTTTGTTTGAAATTATTCAACATCACTCGATTAATGTTAATATGTTAATATCAAACACACCCTTGATTGATTAGGAATTATCAGCCTTTTGCATTAATCAGAGGCTTTCATAGAAATCGACAACTGCTTTGGCATTAATCTCCTCTCCCTCATATGGCAGGAAAGGTTTCCCTAACGACTTTGCATATTCAATAAGCTCGGCCGGAATGTTGCCGGAAGCCTGGATGATTCCATCGGCATATTTGATGGCCAGTTTATTCAAAGCTATGATGTCAACAGGGCTATCGCCAAGCGGGGCGAGCTCCTCATCAGAAAAGCCTTCCTGCTTGAGTTTTTCAACAAAACGCGCGTCAAGCGTACCGTCGAATTTATCGTCGAACAGGGAGTAGACAATCTTCGCCGGACCTATGGTCGGGTCATCGGCATATAGCTTCTTCATATAGATTGGCGCCAAGGCTGTCACCCATCCGGAACAATGCACAACTACCGGTTCCCAACGTAGTTTCTTGACCGTTTCCATTACCCCGCGCACGAAAAACATCATCCTTTCGTCATTGTCGCCAGGAGTCTCCCTGATTTCAAGGTCAGTCACCGCATGATGCTGGAAATAGTCATCATTATCGATAAAATAGACCTGCATCCTCGAAGATTGGAGGGTTGCGACTTTTATAATCAGCGGATGGTCGGTATCATCTATCACAAGGTTCATTCCCGATAACCGGATAACCTCATGCAATTGGTTGCGACGCTCGTTTATGCAACCGTATTTCGGCATGAATGTTCGAACTTCTATGCCGTGTTCCTGCACTTTATGGGGGAGGTTCTGGCAAAGTTTCCCTAATTCCGAAGGCTTCAGATAAGGGGTTATTTCCTGTGAGATATAAAGAATTTTTTTCTTACCCATACTTAGTAAGCATATGTGGTTTCCGTTCCGCCAGACCGCCGCGTTCCATACGCAACTTCAAGCGAAGCCTGAGAATGACATGCAAAGTTACGAAAAATTTCGCAATCAACCACCTGCCAGCCTTTGATAGCCGCGTAAAAAGGTGTTGCAAATAGCAAATTTACGCTAACCTGAGTGTGATTTTTGCCCCAGCGGCTTATTTGCCCGATACCGGCATTTTGATAGCGGTTGGATTTTGTGTAACTTTGCATCGTTACAGTTGAGTCGCAATGATGCTATCTTATAAAACCTTTGCGACCGATTAATTTCTAATGCGAATGTCATAATGTTCAATATATTCAAAAAGAAACCACAGGAGCGCCCGGCACTGTTTTTCAAGACCGATATGCATTGCCATCTTGTTCCAGGTATTGACGACGGTCAAAAAACAGCCGAAGGCGGAGCCGAGCTGGTGGCAAAAGAAAAAAGCTGGGGTATTGAGAGAATCATATGCACCCCCCATATAACACAAGACACATTTGAAAACACGCCTCAAACAATCGGCCCTGCATTCCAGGCTCTCAAGAAGGCTGTTGAAAACCTCGGGATAGATATCTCGCTCGAGTATTCGGCCGAGCACCGGCTCGACAACTTCTTTTCAGGCCAGCTTGAAAAAGGGGCTATCACCCCGATGCCGAACAATTTCCTGCTTGTTGAGAACTCATTTGTGCAGGAGGCATGGAATCTCGACCGCACTTTATTCGACCTCGCGCTAAAAGGCTTCCGCCCCATCCTGGCTCACCCGGAACGATATTCCTACTACTACGACAAGCCGCAGAGGTACGAACAGCTCCACACTGCCGGCACGCTGTTCCAGATCAACCTGCTCAGCCTGGCAGGATATTATGGCAAATCGGAAAAGAAAACCGCAGAATGGCTTATCGAAAAAGGGTTTGCGGATTTTGTGGGCACTGACATGCACAACATGCGGCATTGCGAGGCGATAGAGGCCTACATAGGCTCAAAAGACTATTATCGCCATGCGAAAGCATTGAAAAGTCGCCTGTTCAACGACAAAGTGTTTGAAGCCAAACCTTAGGGCGGTTCAACTTCGTTTTGGCAGATTGTCCAAACTTAACACTGCTCCTGAGTAACGAATCCCCTCCATCCCAATCGATTCATTTGAGCTTTAACTGCCGGCTGACCGACTCTGCATGGATAGCCGAAAACAGCGATGCAACAAAATCCCGGTTCAACCCAAGCTCCATAGCCTTCTGAACCCTGGAATCCATCATTTTGCCATATCTTTCTGGTTGAAGAACAGGCATATTGAATGCCTGTTTCCGCCGTCCGATTTCATCGGCCAGCGACATCCGTTTTTCCAACACAGCAAGCAATTCTTCATCAAGCCGGTCAATCTCAGCCCTCAACACCATCAGGTCAGCAGAGACCCCACCAACATTCTTCACCGGCAAAGAAGCAATCAAACCGGCCAACTGAACGGGAGTGAGCTGTTGCGCGGCATCGCTTAGCGCAGCTTGCGGAGAGCAATGGCTTTCAATCATCAATCCGTCAAAACCCAAATCACACGCTTGTTGCGCCAATGGCGCAACAAGAGCCACATCCCCACCGATGTGGCTGGGGTCGCACAAAATCTGAAGATCAGGCATACGACGACGCAATTCTATCGGCACATGCCATTGCGGCGGATTTCTGAAGGAATTATTGCCATAAACACAGAACCCTCTGTGAACAGCCCCTATCCGTCGCCCCCCCGCATTATAAAGCCTCTGCATAGCCCCTATCCACAAATCAACGTCGGGATTGGCAGGATTTTTCACCAATATCGCCACATCGCCACCTTTTTCTTTAATACAATCAGCGATTTCCTGCACAGCAAATGGATTGACCGTGGTTCGGGCACCAATCCATAACAAATCAACCCCTGCATCCAAAGCCGCTTCTACATGCGCAGCAGTTGCCACTTCCGTTGCAACAGGTAGGCCTGTAATATTTTTAACCTCACGCAACCATTGAAGACCCCTCTCCCCGCATCCCTCAAATCCCCCCGGACGGGTACGCGGTTTCCAGATTCCGGCACGGAATATATCAATGCCCACATCTTTAAGGCCTTTGGCGGTCTCAAGAACCTGATCCCGGCTTTCAGCGCTGCACGGCCCGGCAATGATAACCCTACCATCCGGGCGACCAGCCACCACTGCCGGCCTCATCCCTGCAAAAACTGAGCATGGCGGCTGTTTTCTGCCAGCGCAATGGTTCGTATTATTTTCAGAACAATCTTTTTCTGCCATAATCACATGCAAAGTTAACGAATTTTGCCTCACCGGCAAAAAACAACGGGCGACGAACTCCATAGAGCCCGTCACCCGCCGATGGTGTTTTCAGTTGTCAGAAGTCGGTTTTACGAAAAAAACGGAAACCAGAACTCTTTCGCCATAGGATTAATTACCCGGAACAAAGATAACTATACGGTTCCAGTTATTGACATCGTATACCTGTTCAGAGCTACCTTCGGCCTCTATGGCCAGACGGCTCTTGTCTATACCATAGGTCTTGGTAAGTGTGTCATACACAGCCTGCGCACGTTTTTTCGACAAGCCCATATTATATTCCGACGTACCGGTATCTTTATCGGCATACCCTTTAATGAGGACATTGACTCCGGGATTTGCTTTCAGATATTCAGCCGTGTTATAGACGTTAACCATCTCCTCATCGGAAATCTTCGATGAATTGATTGAGAAGCGAACTGTCGACATCATCGGAGCGGCATCAACCTCAGGGCAGTCAACCTCAACCACTTCCGGACATGGAAGCTGGGCCTGGGCTGCAGCGAGAGCTGTTGCAGTAGCTGCAAGTTCGCCACGGAGGGCATTAACCTGACCATTGAGCGAGTTGATATAGGCCATATCCTTGCAAGCATTATATGCCTGATACTTCACACCTCCGAGGTTAAACGACAAACCACCGGTGGCCTGGATATTGATGTCTACCGGATGTCCATACACAGCTCCGTTGAAGTTGTCGCCATAGAAGCTGGCACGCCCTTCAAGGAAAAAGTCGACATACTGGCAAAGGCGGAAACGGAACTGGATACCGGCAGATACCGGCAAAGTCCATGAACGGCGGCGCACCGTGGTGCCATCATCGTTCATAACATTGGTACCGTCCGACTTGATATCCCACACATATGTACCACCAAGTCCCACAAACGGGATAACACTAACCGGACGTGCCGCATCGACCCCACCGAGAGAATTACACATGTCCCACATCAGGTCGAAATTCAGATTGCCATAACGGGCCTTGCTATAACTGTCGTTATCCCAGTGCATAGCACCATAATAACCACTGAAGCGGAATCCGATATAAGGCGAGAACCATTTTCCGAATCCCAGATTATAGGTAGCCGTGATATGACGCTTGGCTTTCCCTTCATCGAGACGGTTTTCAACCAAAGGCACAGCAATGCCGGCGCCGAGCTGGATAAACCAGTTGTCGGTTCTCCCAACGCTATAGTTGGTCTTGCAGTTGGCGACTTCACCTACCGTGACGCTTTCCTCTTCAACGACAATCGCGTCTTGAGCATTTGCCGACTGCACCGCAAACATTCCGGCGCATGCTGCAAACATAACGAAACATAGATTTTTCTTCATCTCAAAATAGAATTTAGTTTACAAAATAGTCATACTCTCATAAAAAGCAAGGCATCCCCCTTAATAATCCCTCCGGGTAGATGCTTTTGTCAGAATAACGCCACCATGCATTCCATAGTTCAAAATATGCTTGTTAAATCTAAAAAGACGCTTCCTAAAAACTGGAGTCCAAGCGTCTGCATATGAAAGCCAATTGACAACAATAGACACAGAACCCAAAGATATGCCGATATTTTTGAGGTAAAATTACAATTTAAGGCACAAAAGCAAGTGCGGCTTCTTCACAGAAGCCGCACCACTCACTCATTTAAATTTCAATCAAATTCTATCAATCTATGCTATATCTAAGTTCACTACTTTTTCACTATCTGTCAGACAAACTCGATAAGCGGAGCATCTGTGCCCACAACATCATCGGTTTTTACAAACAGGCGTTTTACGGTGAGGTCACGGTCTGCTTCGAGATCGTTTTCCATCTTCATGGCTTCATAAACCATCATAACCTCTCCTTTCTTGACCTTATCGCCGGCTTTGACACGGACATCAATGATACGGCCACCCATGGGCGCACGGAAAACATCGCCGGTTATCGGTTCGTTATCTTCGGCCACCTCGTCAGCCACGGCAACTTCTTTAGGAGCTTCCTTAGGCTGTTTGGCTGCATACTCCTCTTCACGGCGGTTACGCAGGAACTTGTTGGCCACATTAGGCAACAGCTCCATAAGCAGCTCTTCTTCGGTATTGGTGGCAAGTTTAACCCCGCCGAGTTCAGGAATTGCAGGAATTTCGGGCTTCTTGTATTTAGAAACATCATAGGGATGCTCAACAGCATCACCGGTGATTTTCTGGCGGAAAGCCGGGTCAATCGGAGCCGGAGTATGACCATATTCCCCCTTAACCAACGAAATAAACTGGTTTGAGGTATTGGTATAATCCGGATTCCCTTTCTTTCTGTCAATGGCAAGGTTCACTGCCTGCGCACCAACAATCTGGCTTGTAGGTGTAACCAAGGGAACCAAACCAGCATCACGGCGCACTTTCGGGATGAGCTTCATGGCATCATCAAGCAAATCGGATGCATTGAGGGCCTTGAGCTGTGCCACCATATTTGAATACATTCCTCCGGGAACTTCAGCCTCCTTCACAAGCAGATTGGGTTTGGGGAATCCGAAGTAAGCCTCGATTGCATGGCAATTCTCCAGGAGTGCATCCTCATTGCCCGCTTTCGCCGCTTCGATAGCCTTGTCGAACAGCACATCGATTTCATGAGGCAGAATATCAACCAGCGGATTGAATTTCTTGGGGAATTTATCTTTATTCAGGTCGAAATCTGCCAAATTGCGACGGATACCTTCAAGTTTCTCACGGATTTCTCCGACTTTCTGCATGTTGACATCAACCTCGATACCAAGTTTCTTACAGAACACATAAACCAGTTCTATGGCAGGGGCGGCCGAGCCTTCGCCGAAATACCAGATGTTCGTGTCGAGTATATCAACACCGTTGATAATCGCCATAACCGACGATGCCAGACCATATCCGGGAGTGCAATGGGTGTGGAAATCCACAGGCACCTTAACAGCGGCTTTCAGTTTGCTGATAATAGAGGCCGCACGCAACGGGCTTACCAGACCGGCCATATCTTTAAGTGTTATGATTTTCGCACCAAGGCGCTCCATCTCAACCGCTTTGTTCACAAAATATTCATCGGTGAAAATCTTCTTAGGCGCAGGGGCAGCTTCCTCCTTTTTGCCGAAAAGAGATGCGAAAAATCCTTTTTTCTGCGGGGCGGCCTCAGGCTGGGCGTCTTTCGGATCCACAGTATAGCACACTGCAGCATCGGCAATTCCACCCAGTTCATTGATAAGACGGATAGACTCCTTGACATTATCAATATCGTTGAGCGCGTCGAAAATACGCATTATGCTCAAACCGTTTTTTATGGCCTCCTTATAAAAGCCTTCAAGCACTGAGTCGGGATAAGGCACATATCCAAAAAGGTTTCGGCCACGGGAAAGGGCTGAAAGAAGCTGATTTGGGCCCACCGCTTCACGTATGGAACGAAGACGCACCCATGGCGACTCATCGAGATAACGCATCACAGAATCGGGAACAGCTCCCCCCCACACTTCCATGATATAGAAACGAGCCTCTTTATAAAGGGGCAAAAGCGGATCAATATCCTGCTGTTTCATACGGGTGGCAAACAGCGACTGCTGTCCGTCACGAAGAGTCAAATCTCTGATTTTCAACTTCTTGTTTTCCATAACCTTGATATATTAACGGGTTTGGGATTAGTCTGCATAAAAAACCGTGCACTTGCACGCTTGATATTCATTTGCGAAATTACACAATTTTTTTGAAATATCAATAGGTCTTTTCAAATTCGCTTATTTCCATGTGGAATTTTTATCAAAAATCCTCCGGACTTTAGCCAAAGCCATTTCCAAACGGTTGCCCCGGCGATACTCCAACCACACTATCAACCTGTTACACATAGGTTGAGGCAAACCGGATTTTTTTTGCTAACTTTGCCTATTGAATCGGACAGGCAATCCACACTCCGATGCATAAGAACCCATATGATAAAGAAGATTGTTGCCCTGCTTTCATTTTTATTGATAACCGTCGCGACCCCGGCACAGAAACCGGAGCCGGTAGAATGGAATGTGTCAGTAGCAGACGAGAATCCCGACAATGCATCAATAAAACTAACGGCCATAATCAGCAAAGGCTGGCATCTATATGGGACACAGTTGCCCGACGACGGCCCCAATGCCACCCGCGTCATCTTCGATCTCCCTGAAGGAGTTTCCCTGAACGGCCCGCTCATCCCCTCAGGGACCCCACTCAACGGATTCGACCCTATTTTCTCTCTAAACCTCACATGGTGGGATAACCAGGTTGAATTTACCCAACCATTGACAATATCGTGCCATGGAAACCGGGAGATATCGGGAACCATCATATACCAGGCTTGCAACGGGCAGACATGCACCCCTCCCCAAAAGCACCATTTTTCGGTCACTGTCACAAATCGGCCGCCGGAAGCACCTGACAATCAAACAGATTCATCAACAGCAACTGAAAACGATGCAAAAAAGACCCGACGCAACGACAGTTCAGGCCAAATAACATCTCCGACTGAAACCGACACCACCGACATCCCCGCTAAACCGGAATATTCCTTATGGGTGATTTTTGCATGGGGCATAGCAGGCGGCCTGATAGCGCTTCTCACGCCATGCATCTGGCCGATGGTTCCTGTCACGGTAGGTTATTTCCTTAATAACCATAGGCGAAAACGCCGGGCTTTTATCGACGCCCTTGTGTATGGCCTGGCTATTATAGCCATATACCTTACGATAGGGATGGCACTGACAGGGATTTTCGGAGTCGGGAAAATATATGAAATCTCCACAGGCCGTTGGGTCAATGTGGCAATCTCCGCCCTGCTGATGCTGTTTGCAGTGTCTTTTTTTGGAGGCATAGAAATCACACTCCCCTCTCAATGGAGCAACAGGGTTGACTCAAAGGCCGAAAAAGCCACCGGTATCGCAGGTATCATTTTAATGGCTCTGACACTCGCCATCGTGTCGTTTTCATGCACGTGCCCTATAATCGGGACACTACTTGTTGAGGCTGCCACAATGGGAAGCTTCACCGGTCCGGCAATAGCGATGGGGGGCTTCGCATTCGCATTGGCACTCCCTTTCTCACTGTTTGCTCTTTTCCCGGCATTGCTCAAACGGATGCCTTCAGCCAATGCGCGTCTTAACTCCGTCAAGATTGTCATCGGATTTGTTGAACTCGCCCTTTCCCTGACATTCCTGTCGATGGCTGACAGAGCCTATGGATGGGGAATCCTCTCTCGTGAAACATTCCTCGCCATATGGACTGTGATCTGCGTGCTCCTCGGGCTTTATCTGCTCGATAAAATCAGATTCGCAAACGACATAAAGCTCCATCATCTCGGAGTCACAAGGCTACTGCTTGCCATAGCATCATGGAGCTTTGCCCTGTACCTGCTTGCAGGCTTATGGGGAGCCCCGGTCGATGCCGTAGAAAACATCATTCCTCCGGCAGCACAAGAGCAGACGGAAATATCCGGCGGCAACATTGATGACAACACTGAAGACTCTACAAACGGTGTTGACAAAAACAGAAGTCAGCAATTCTAATAGCGCAGACACCATTTTGGGGAAATAACATATTCGCAACCAATAAACAGACAAAAATATGGAACAACATAGCCGACAAGAGAAACTCGAAGCCATCGGAAGAGCCATTGATGTGCTCGACACACTTAGGGTGAAATGCCCCTGGGATGCCAAACAGACAAATGAAAGCCTTAGGGAAAACACCGTTGAGGAGGTTTATGAGCTTTGCGATGCCCTCATCAACGGCGATAATAACGGGATAAAGAAAGAGCTTGGAGATGTGCTCCTGCATGTGCTCTTCTACGCAAAAATAGGAGAAGAAAAAGGTGAATTCGATATTGCCTCTGTGGCCGATGCATTGGCATCGAAACTAATCTACCGCCATCCACACGTTTACGGTAACATCGAGGCAGACACAGCCCATCAGGTTGAGCTCAACTGGGAGCAACTAAAGCTCAAAGAAAAAGGGGGGAACCGCAGCATCCTTGCCGGTGTACCCTCTGCCTTACCGGCTTTGGTAAAGGCATACCGTATACAGCAGAAAGCCGCCAATGCAGGTTTTGATTGGGAAAAGCCCGAAGACGTATGGGGAAAAGTAAAAGAAGAGATTGCCGAGTTCTCGAAAGAAGCCGAATCGTTTAAAGGGAAAGACAACACCGACGAACACACCATGAGGCAAATGGAAGAGGAAATGGGCGATGTAATCTTTTCAATAATAAATGCGGCACGACTTTACGGGCTTCATCCCGAGAATGCGCTTGAACGCACAAACAAGAAATTCATCACCCGTTTCAACCATATGGAGCAACGGGCAGCTGAAGAGGGTAAAAAATTTGAAGACATGACTCTCACCGAAATGGAATCATACTGGCAAGAGGCCAAAAGCCTGAAATGACTTTGAGATGTTGCAACCCAGCAATATCACCACACCAATAACCGGAAACCAATCAGCGTTGCCATACGTTCTGTTTAAAGATAATTATGGCTCATGCCGATTCAAATAAACTAACTTTTTTTGACAATGAAAGCATTAAAATTGGCCGTGTTGCTTATGCTCCCGGCAACCTTTGCCGCCGTTGACACTCCATTCGCCGCCACAGCACAGGTGAACCAACTCGACGCCGACATCAATATCATCCCGGATAAGACAGTCAAAACGGATGAAGGGATACGTATATCCCTTTGTATTGTCGGAATCCCGCACACCTCACAACGCATCGATGGAATAGACCTGGTCATGGGTCCCAAACTCGTCAAAGCCACCGATATCGACGGAATCGACTTTGAGCGCTATTTCCAGTTTGAAGATGAAGGGGTGCAAGTCATAGAAGTTGATTTCCCATTTAAAGGCACCCTGCCAAAAAATGCCAAGCTGATTTTCCATACAGCCAAAGGCGACATAGAATCCCCGGCAAAGCAGTAACCTCCGCCACAGTTTCAACATTTAACCCAAGAGCAGACATGAAAGTGTGTGTGACAGAGAAACCGAGTGTTGCGCGTGACATCGCATCCATATTAGGGGCAGATGTCAGGCGCGACGGCTATTTTGAAGGTAACGGTTATAAAGTCACCTGGACATTCGGCCATCTGTGCACACTGAAAGAACCTGCCGACTATACCGAATACTGGAAAAGATGGTCGTTGGGAGCACTGCCCATGCTCCCGGCAAAGTTCGGCATAAAACTCATCCCTGTTGAAAGTTATGAACGGCAGTTCAACGTAATAAAAAGCCTGATTGCCGATGCCGACGAAGTGATAAACTGCGGTGATGCCGGACAAGAGGGGGAACTGATTCAGCGCTGGGTGATGCAGAAAGCCGAAACACGCTGTCCGGTTAAACGGTTATGGATCTCATCTCTGACCGACGAGGCCATACGCGACGGATTCAAACAGCTACGGCCATCGGCTGATTTCGACAACCTTTATTATGCCGGCCTGTCGCGCGCGATCGGCGACTGGATTCTGGGAATGAATGCCACCAGGCTTTATTCTCTGAAATATTCAGAGCCTGGAAAAGTATTGTCGATAGGCAGGGTGCAGACACCCACCTTGGCTCTGCTTGTGCAACGTCATAACGAAATAGCCAGTTTTAAGCCGGAAGATTTCTGGGAACTTAAAACGCTCTATAAAGGGGTGATATTCAACGCCACCGGCGGACGGTTCGACAATGAGGCCTTTGCCCTTGAAGCCGCAGAGAGGATAAAAACGATTCCACTCACAATTACCGATGTAACTGAAAAAAAAGGGAAAGAGGCTCCACCCAGGCTCTTCGATCTAACATCCCTGCAGGTTGAGTGCAACAAAAAATGGGGATGGACTGCCGATGAATCTTTAAAGCTGATACAGAGCCTATATGAGAAAAAAGTGACCACATATCCCCGTGTCGACACAACATATCTTAGCGAAGACATATATCCAAAAGTGCCGGGCATCTTAAAGATGATGACACCATATGCCCCGGTCACTGCCCCGGTTCTTGCCATGCCGAAGCTGCCAAAAAGCAAAAAAATATTCGACAACTCAAAAGTCACCGATCACCACGCAATAATACCCACGGGGCAATCTCCCGCAGTACTGCAAGGCAATGAAAGGCTGCTATATCATCTTATAGCCCAACGGTTCATTGCCGCCTTCTATCCTGATTGCGAGTTCATGTCAACCTCCGTAACTGCTGAAGCTGCCGATGTGAAGTTCAAAGCCACAGGCAAAGTGATAACATCGCCAGGCTGGCGCAATGTATTCGATAAGGAAGCTGAAAAAAGCGAAGGTGATAACGGAGATGACAAAATCCTGCCACCATTCATCAAAGGGGAAAGCGGGCCACATGAACCATCGGTGTTGAAAAAGACCACCCAGCCCCCCAAATACTACACCGAAGGCACTTTGCTGAGAGCAATGGAAACCGCAGGCAAGACTGTTGATGATGAAACACTGCGCGAAGCGATGAAAGAAAACGGCATCGGACGACCTTCGACACGCGCATCCATAATAGAGACCCTCTTCAAACGCAGATATATTTACCGCCAGCGCAAAAACATAATGGTCACACAGGCAGGCATAGACCTCATAAACACCATCAATGAGGAACTGCTAAAAAGCGCCAAGCTAACCGGACTATGGGAAAACAAGCTACGGCAGATTGAACGAGGAAGCTACAGCGCACCCGAATTCATAACCGAGCTGAAAACATTGATACAGGAAATCGTGACAAATGTATTGTCAGACAACTCAATGCGCAAAATTGAGGTCGCCGACGAGGAGAAAAAGCCCAAGCCACCTTCAAATGCCAACAAAGACAACGGAGGGGAGACCAAAAAGCCTGCCGCCAAGAGAAAGCCTCCTGTAAAAAAACTCGAAGAGATAAAATGTCCGCTTTGCGGACAAGGTCACATCCTCAAAGGCCACACAGCCTACGGCTGTTCAGAATTCCGCAACGGATGCCCATTAAAACTCCCGTTTGAAGAATTTGCCTCGGAGCTGACACCGGCAAAACTTTCGGCACAGATTAAAAAAGCATTTAAACAAAAATAACAGGATATAGATATTGTCAAAATCATCAGCAGGATGCAGAATCTACCGGCCAACGATATAATTCAATGGGGCGCCGTAATAGCCATAGTGCTGATTGCCGCCATAACCATCATTAAAAAAATCATGAAATTCCGCTCTACGGTCAAAAACGGTAAGAATCCAGACTGCGGTTGCGGATGTTGCAGTTGCGATGCCGGTTGCGCACTCCGCGATAACAACTCCATTCATAAATCTAACCAACACAAAAGCAATGGACAATAAAACTTTCCAAAACCTGCTTGCCCAGCGAATGAAGTGCGACAACGAGGCTGCAGCACGTCTAATAGAGGGATTCGGGATAATCATACGGGAGCAATGCTCAAATGCAGGAAAAGTAGCCATACCTGGTTTCGGATCGTTTGAAGGAGAGAAACACGATGAGGAAGTATCAACCGACCTTACTTCAGGACGACGGATGCTGCTCCCTCCGTCAATTGAAGTGAAATTCTCAGCAGGAAGTCTTTTAAAACGCAAAATAAAGGAGGCAATGCAATGAAAACCATGCCATTACCGGAAATAATCACATCATTAGTGAGAATCAATGGCTGCAATGAGAGCCTCGCATCTGCTTTTTTAAATGAATTTGCAACTTTAATTGCTGAGGGACTTGCCGATAGCGGCAATGTCACAATAAAAGGGATCGGGACTTTCAAGCTCATTGAACTCGCCGACGATATCGCCATAGAATTCGCACCAGACCAATCACTTGCTGATGCAGTCAATGCCCCATTCTCAATATTTGAGCCGGTTGAACTTGACGATTGTGTCACTGCCGATATGCTCGACGAGACACAGGAATCTCCAAATGAAGATAAGGCACCAGACACCACTGATACAACCATACCTACAGACTGTTTAACAGAGCCTGACGCCATATGCCAACATGGCAGACCGATACAACCTGAAACAGACGTACCGAAACAGTCAACACCTCCAGGCATCCCCCCTATCCCACCAATTTCTCATATCGAGAGCAAAACGACACCCCCTACTGAACGCATTCAACCCGCAGGAGATAACACAGCATGCATACGCTCAGGACGAGATCCCAGAACGCAGATTCGAGGGAATCAGCTACATACGTCTGAGCGGTTGTCGGAATCCAAAGGAAACACTCCATCAGACAGTAGCGATACAACCGCTACACCTGTAACGCGTGAAAAAATAATAGAAAAAGAGCATCTGGTGAAGGTAGTCGACAAATCCCGACACCCTTTCAATATCGTCATTGCATCGGTAATTTCTCTAATCGCAGGTTTGGTTCTCGGATATTTCGCCTATGGCAGAATAAACCTAACAGGCGTCAAGAGTGTTAACATTTCAGCCGAAGATGTGAAAGTGATACATCAGGTTGCCGGCAGCAATGTGGAGGGAGTGACAAGCGAAGCCCCTTCAGAAAGCATGACTCAGTCAGCATCACCGGATTCAATCACATATACAGCCAATTCCATTGCTACCGAATCCGAGGCATATGACAAGGCAGATATGGCGGCGGAAGCAAGAGGTGCAGCTGACATCAAGGAAGATGCAACACGGGTGGTGACCGATACGGTTAAGAGTAACCGTTACCTTACCACAATGGCCATGAAGCATTATGGAAAGAAAAAATTCTGGGTTTATATCTACGAGGAGAACAAGGAGAAACTGCAAGACCCCGATATGATTCCTGCCAACACGGTGGTAGTCATTCCTCCCGCATCGAAATACGGCATCCAGCCAGGCAATCCCGCCAGCGAAGCCGACGCCGAAAAGCGTGCAGCCGAAATAGCGAAACGTCAACACTAAAAATGGCTAAATCTTAATAACGGTTTACTCTTGATAGATAAAATTAACAGTATTTTTTCACATTAACGCGGGTCAATTACCTATTTTTGCATCACTATTCAGCGGCTCTACACCTCCTCTTCAGCCATTCCATATAGGTATGCCGGTAAGAGAAGGCGGTTATTCGCGGATAGTCGGATTTGAACAAAAAAATGAATCATATAACTGTACTTTTCTATGAGTGAAACGGTAAATATCCGCGAGTTAAACGAACTCGTAGCGAGCAAAAACGACTTTGTTAACCTGATTACCCGGGGCATGGACCAGACAATCGTCGGCCAGAAACACCTCGTCGAATCACTCCTTATAGCTCTGCTTTCTAACGGCCATGTACTTCTTGAAGGCGTGCCGGGCCTGGCCAAAACATTAGCTATCAAAACACTGGCCCAACTCATCGATGCAAAATACAGCCGCATCCAGTTCACTCCCGACCTGCTGCCGGCCGACGTTATAGGCACCATGGTCTACAGTGTAAAGTCTGAACAGTTCCAGGTTAAGAAAGGCCCGATTTTCGCGAATTTCGTTCTTGCCGATGAAATCAACCGCGCTCCGGCAAAAGTGCAGTCCTCCCTTCTTGAAGCGATGCAGGAGCGCCAGGTAACAATCGGCGACAATACATTCCAGCTCGATGAGCCGTTTCTGGTGATGGCCACACAAAACCCCATAGAACAGGAAGGCACCTACCCCCTGCCAGAAGCACAGGTTGACCGTTTCCTGTTGAAAGTGGTAATCGGCTACCCGACCCGTGAGGAGGAGAAAATCATCATACGCCAAAACATCACAAACGAGAAAAAAAATGTGATGCCGCTGCTGAAACCCCACGAAATCACCGAGGCCCAGAAGATTGTTGAACAGATTTATATCGACGAAAAAATCGAGCGTTATATCGTCGACATAGTGTTTGCCACACGTTTTCCTGCAGACTACGGATTGAAAGACCTCACCGGCATAATCGGATTCGGGGCATCTCCACGCGCATCGATTTCATTGGCACGGGCAGCCCGCTCCTATGCCTTCCTGCGCCAGCGCGGATATGTGATTCCTGAAGATGTGCGTGCCGTCTGCCACGATGTGATGCGCCACCGCATCGGCCTGACATATGAGGCAGAAGCTAACAACATCACCGCCGACGAAATAATCTCTGAGATTCTCGACAAAGTGGAGGTGCCTTGACCAGGCGCCTCCCATAGCATTGGCCACCCCAAAGCTATCAGGCACTACCTCCATAAAATCTCATAATTCCCCCTACTAACCGAATTTTGGAAATCAGATGGATGCCAACGAGCTGCTGAAAAAAGTCAGAAGAATAGAAATCAAGACACGCGGACTGTCGCAGAATATTTTTGCCGGAGAATACCACTCTGCATTCAAGGGGCGGGGTATGACATTCTCTGAAGTAAGGGAATACCAATATGGCGACGACATCCGCGATATTGACTGGAATGTCACAGCCCGCCATAACCACCCGTATGTGAAAGTCTATGAAGAAGAGCGCGAGCTGACGGTAATGCTGCTGGTCGATGTCAGCGGATCCCGTCTATTCGGTGCCGTAGGTGAGGAAAAACGCGAAATGATTGCAGAAATCGCCGCAACGCTGGCATTCTCGGCCATACAGAACAACGATAAAATAGGGGTAATCTTCTTCTCAGACAAAATAGAGAAGTTCATTCCGCCGAAAAAGGGCAGGAAACATATCCTCTTCATAATCCGGGAATTGCTTGATTTCACCCCCGACAACAAAGGCACAGACATAGCCATGGTGCTCAGGTATTTCACCGATGCACTGAAAAAGAGATGCACAACTTTCCTGATTTCCGATTTCATCGACGACAAAGACTATTACAAGGCCCTTTCGATAGCATCTAACAAACACGATGTATATGGCGTTCAGGTCTATGACAAACGCGACTCCCAGATTCCCGATGTCGGGCTGATGCGGGTTCGCGACCTCGAAACCGGAGCCGAGCAATGGATTGACACATCGTCGAAAAAAGTGCGCAACGAATACCAGCGATGGTGGTATGAGCGGCAGCAACGCATGTCTGACACACTGAAACGTTGCCGGGTCGGGTCTGCATCAGTAGCAACTGACGAAGACTATGTGACGGCTCTAATGGGGCTTTTCAAACGCAGAGGCTGACATATACGGCATAAACGGTGGAATCTATTTTGATTAAAACAGCATGAAGATAACAAAATCATATATCGCCGGAATTGCATTGCTGGGCGCCGCGATAGCGGGCACAGATACAGCCACGGCCAAGATGTCGGTAAAAGCATCTGTAGACTCATCGCAAATGGTCATGGGTCAACAGATGGCAATAAAACTCGACATTCTCGACAATGCATCAAAACCGGGCCAACTGGTAATCGACAAAGAGGCATTCCCTAAAGAGGTCGAGGTTATCGATTGGGTCTATGGCGACACAACCGACCTCGGCAACGGGCTTGTGGAAATGCAGCGCGCGCTCGTAATCCAGTCGTTTGACTCGGGCGTGTATGTCATTCCGCCTTTTATGATGGTCAACGGTCCCGACACAGTGCGCAGCAACGAGCTGACTTTGAAGGTCAATCCCGTTGATGTCAGCCAAATGTCAGACATAAATCCGTTAGCCCCTCCGGCTAAATTCCATTCCAGATGGTATGACTGGCTACCCGACTGGATAACAGACTACTGGGCATGGATTCTATTGGGACTTGTAGTTATTGCCGCCGGCATATGCGCCTACCTTATTCTCACAAAGAAAGTGGCAGTCAACATTATGCCGCAGAAAAAACGCCTGCCCCCAGACCGGATTGCCCTCGACCGTCTCACAGCCCTGAAAGAGGAACAGCTTTGGGAACGAGGCCAAGAGAAGGAATACTACACACAGCTAATCGATATCCTGCGCGAATATCTTCAGGAACGTTTCGGCATAAACGCCATGGAAATGACCTCCTCTCAAATTATGAAGGCCCTGCAGGCAAACGAAGAGACACGTATGCCAAAAGAATATATGCGCAAAGTGGTAGAGATTGCCGACTATGTGAAATTCGCCAAAGTGCGGCCTATGCCCGACGACAACGTGCGTTCACTTCAGAATGCCATGCAGTTTGTTGAGGAAACCCGCCCTGTTGAGCCTGTTGCCGAGGAAGCGGAAAACTCTTCCGCCAACCACACTGCCGCAGAGCCCTCCGATACGACACAAAATAACCAACCCTCAAAAGGAAAGGAGACCAAATGATGCACTTCGCCCATCCCGGACTTCTGTGGCTATTCCTGATTTACGCGCCACTGATTGCATGGTATGTGTGGAAACACCGCACAGCCTATCCTTCTTTGGGGGTATCTACCACCGGGCCGTTCAAACGGCTCCGGCGCCCTATGAAGCAATATATGCTCCACGGACTGTTCGTGCTCCGTCTGCTTGCAATAGGATGCCTGATTATAGTGCTTGCGCGTCCACAGACCCGCGACGCATGGCGCACATCCAAAACCGAAGGAACCGACATGGTCATCGCCCTCGACATATCATCGAGTATGCTTGCACGCGACTTCAAGCCCGACCGTCTGGAAGCAGCAAAGAAAATAGCGGCAAAATTCATCAATGGCCGCGAAAACGACAACATGGGTCTGGTTGTATTCGCAGGAGAGGCATTCACCGGTGTGCCTATGACTACAGACCGTGCTGCCCTGACAAACTACGTCAACGCCCTTAACCGCGAGATGCTTGAAGACGGCACAGCCATCGGCGACGGCCTTGCCACATCTATAAACCGCATAAAAGAAGGCAAAGCAAAGTCAAAGAGCATCATCCTGCTCACAGACGGATCCAACAATACCGGTATCGTAGCCCCCCTGACAGCCGCTGAAATCGCCCACAAAATGGGGATAAAAGTCTACACCATCGGAATCGGAACCAACGGAACCGCCCCCTACCCCCAAGTCAACATGTTCGGACGGATAGAATATGTGCCCATGCCTGTGGTAATCGATGAAACCACACTGAAACAGATAGCGGAAATCACCGGCGGCAAATATTTCCGTGCCACAGGCAACAAAGTGCTGTCGGAAGTGTTTGAGGAAATCGACAAACTTGAGAAAACGGAACTCGATGTGCGCCATTTCTCACATACCGAAGACTGCTACCTTCCTTGGGCCCTTCTGGGTCTCGGGCTGTTCCTGCTGGAACTTCTGCTACGACAGACCTATCTCAGAACCATCCCCTGATGCTGAATCCGACGGCGCATAACCCATATGATCACATATGACTGCCGACGTCACCATATAACGAATCTGACAAGAAATTATGACTTTCGCATATCCATATCTGCTCTATCTGTTGCTGCTGATACCGGTGCTATTCGGGCTTTGGTATTGGGCGCGCGTATCCCGGAAAGCCAAACTGCGCCGTTACGGACAGCTGAAGCATCTCGAACCGCTAATGCCCGACGCATCAAAATATATGCCTGCGGTTAAAATCTCGCTCGAACTTCTTGCTTTGGCGGCGCTGATTGTAGCCGTTGCCCGTCCACGCGCAGGAGAGAAAGAGGAGGTTGAAAACACCTCCGGGATAGAGGTGATGATTGCATTTGACGTGTCAAGATCAATGCTGGCATCGGCCAGCGACGACCCCAACGGGGTTTCACGTCTGCAGCGAGCCAAATATATCCTCAACCGTCTGATCGACAAGCTCGACAACGACAAGGTGGGGCTGATTGTTTTCGCCGGGGAAGCCTACACCCAACTGCCGATAACCACCGATTTCCTTTCGGCACGGATGTATCTCGACGAAATTTCAACCGATATGGTTCCGACACAGGGCACAGCCATCGGCACAGCCATCAACATGTCAATCAACTCATTCTCAACCGATGAAGACATCAACAAGGCGATTATCGTAATTACAGACGGTGAGAACCATGAGGGAGATGCAATGGAGATGGCGCAATATGCCAAGAGCCTCGGCATAGAAGTTGATGTAATCGGAGTCGGCTCTCTCAAAGGAGCACCAATCCCTATCGACAGCCGACGCGGGGAATTCCTGCATGATGCCTCAGGCGCACCCGTCACCACCTATCTCAATGAAGCCATGGCAAAAGAAATCGCTAAGGCCGGCAACGGAACATACATCAACGGATCCAGTTCAAAGGCTGTTGACCAGCTTATCGGGCAACTCGACAAAATTAAGAAATCCGACCTTAAACATGTGAGCTACAAAGCAAGTGCCGAACAGTTCCCAGTGTTCGTGTGGATAGCACTCATACTGCTTGTCATCGACATGTGTGTGCTCCCGGGCAAGATTTCATGGCTCAGGAAATTCACTTTCTTCAGCAAATAAAACACTCTCTTGAAGTCACAGACCTACATGACAATGAAACGTATTAAAAATATACTCGCATATATGGTGCTGGGAATAGGTTCGGCGATTATGGCCGCGTCGTGTCACAGCGATGATGACGCCACCCCTGCGACTATCTCCACAAAACGTGAGCGCAACTCAATCAAAGAGGGTAACGACCTCTATGGCAAACAACGTTATGCAGAAGCTGAAGTTGCCTATAAAAAAGCCCTTGAAGAGAATCCTGAAAACGCCACGGCGCAGTTCAACCTTGCGTCGGCATATCTCAAACAACGAGGCGAAGACCTTACCAACAAAGAGGATTCATTGATACGCACCGCCGACGGTATGCTTGCAAAAGTGGCGCAGAACCCCGACAGGAAGTTGGCCGAGAACTCATTCTACGACCGCGGCAATGTCGCTTATAAATCTGAAGACTATGCCGCAGCCATAGAACACTACAAAAACGCATTACGCCGAAATCCCGATAACGACCAGGCTCGCCAGAACCTGCGTCTGGCACAGCTGAAAAAGCAGGAACAAGACCAGAATCAGCAAAATCAGGATCAGAACAAAGATCAGCAGCAAAACCAGGACCAGCAGCAGAACCAAGACAAGCAACAAAACGAAAATCAAGACCAAAACCAGGATAAAAATCAGGATCAAGATAAGAACCAAGACCAGAACCAGCAGAATAAGCAAGACCAGAGCCAAGACAAACAGCAGCCTCAGCAACAACAGCAAGGCGGTCTGAGCGATGCCAGCGCACAGCAGATTCTCAAAGCCATGGAAGACAAAGAGAACGGCACGCGCCAGAAGGTTGAACTTATGAAGCAGGGGGAAGAAAAACGTGCTAACCGCCGCACAACAGACAAGCCCTGGTAAGCACAGGGGGAGATATGCCGCCTGAAAGACGGACGGCCAGACGATTCAACTATTTCGATTCAGGTAAAGAAGATAACATATGAAAAAGCTGTTAACGACATTGGCTTTATTATTGGGGGTAATTGCAGCGGTGTCAGCACAGACATCGTTTCAGGTCGTGCCCCCGCGCAACGTTATTGCCGGGAATGTCTTTTATGTGACCTACAGGCTGACCAACGGCGACGGCAGCAGTCTAAGCGCGCCCCCGATCAGCGGATGTAAACTGCTGTCGCCACGGCCCGGTGTCAGCACCATGCAATCAATGCAGATAATCAACGGGCACCAGACTTCAAGCACTACGGAAGATTACACTTTCACCTACCGTGCGGAAAAGGAAGGAACTTACACCATTGCGGAAGCATCTATTGTTTCGGGCGGTAAAACCTACCGCACCAACAGCGCCACGTTCAAAATCCTGCCTCCCGACAAAAACCAGGGAGCATCGGGCAATAACAGCGTTTATGGAAACGGCTACGGTTCTCCCCGTGTCGACAATCTCGACAGCCAGGATTCACAGGCACAAATCGGGAAAAACGACATATTCGTCAGAGTAATATTAAACAAAAGCCATGCCTACGAAGGTGAAGCCATTGAATGCACCCTGAAGCTCTACACTAAATTCGAGCGCATCAACTCGTTCATGATGACCTCCCCCCCGACATTCGACGGCTTCCTGATTGAGGAACTCGACACCCAGGCGGCACTGAACGATGTGGAACACTATAACGGACAGAACTACATAACCGCCGTTCTGAAAAAATGCATCATCTATCCGCAGAAATCGGGTAAGCTCACCATCAACTCAGGGAAATACGACTTGAGCGTAGTTCAGCTCGAAAGGGTGTCAAACGGATTCTTCATATCGGCGCGTCCGGTTGAAAAAGAGGTTCATCTGCAACCTTTCACCCAAAGCGTCAACATCACTCCCCTGCCCCAGCCCGCACCCGCATCATTCTCCGGCGCTGTCGGCCAGTTCAAGTTTGAAAGCAACCTTAGCAACACAGAGCCACGCACCGGCGAGGCTGTGTCGCTGCGCTACATAATAACCGGCACAGGTAACATCAAATTCCTGAAAGCGCCCAAACCGTCGATACCCAATGAGTTTGAGCAATACACGCCAAAAACGGAAGAAAACACGCGTGTCACCGGTAACAATATGACCGGCACTGTGATGGTCGACTACACAATAGTGCCACAGAGTGTAGGAGAATTCAAAATACCGCAACAGGAATTCTCATATTTCGATCCCGCCAAGAAGGAGTATGTTACCGTCAACGCCCCGGGCTATACAATGAACATAGCCAAAGGCTCAGGCACAACCATGAGCGCCGACCAACGCGACATAGAAGCTAAAAACACAGACATACACCACATAAAACTAGGAGACAAAGGGCTGAGCCACGACCACCGCCCGATGGTGCGCTTCTGGTGGTATTGGGCTATTTTCGGTTGCTTGGCGGCCATCATGCTCGGAAGTTTCTGGATATACCGACGTCAGCTCAAAATGGATGCCGACGTGGCCGGCAGACGCACATCCCGGGCCAACAAAGTGGCACGCAGACGCCTGAAAGCCGCCGAAGGATTCATGAAAGCCCACAAGAGCGAACTCTTCTACGAAGAGACCCTTAAGGCTTTGTGGGGCTATCTAAGCGACAAGCTCAACATGCCGGCTTCGCAACTGACACGGCAGAATATCGTTGACACTCTCTCTGAACGAGGTGTTGAGACTGCCGTAACTGATAAAGTGATAAATCTGCTCGACAAGTGCGAAATGGCCCGTTACACCCCCGATTCCTCTCTCGATTCATCGGTAGAGGCGCTATACAACGAAGCGACAGACACAATTAACGCCATGGAGAAAGCCAAACTCACACGATAATCATTATGAAAACCATCATATTCAACCTATTTGCAGCAATCCTGGCGCTCAGTGGGCCAATAGCCTACGGTCAGACCCCCATGTCATCTGACAACGGAACGACACCCGACAGCATTTCAACCGTTGCTGAAACTGCAACATCTGCCGGGCAGCCCCTGGCAACCCGCTCAGGCGAAGAGCTCGCGCAATCAGGAGATTCAGCATATGCAGCCGACAACTTCGTGCTTGCCGGGGAGCTTTACACTGAAGCCATGAAAACCGGCGGCTCATCTGCCGTTCTGTTCTATAACCTCGGAAATGCATATTACCGGCAAGGTAATCTTGGGAAAGCCATCGTCAACTATGAACGTGCATTGAAACTCGATCCTACCAATGCCGACGCGCGCGAAAACCTGGCATTCGTGAAATCCAAAATAACCGACCGTCAGATTGAAGAAGGCTCGATTATGACAACCTTGTGGCACAACATTGTCGGAGTGTTCACAGCCGATGCCTGGGCATGGATTGCCGTGACTTTGTTTGCATTATTCCTTGGCGCATTGTCGGCATATCTTTTTTCATCGGTCATCATAGTGAAAAAAATCTGTTTCTTTGGCGGAATAGTATTGTTTCTGCTTTGCGGGGCATCGATTATCGTATCTTTCGCTGCCGCCGACAGAATGGAAAACGATACCGATGCCATAATCCTGCCACCCTCCGCGCAACTATCCACCACACCAAGGGAAGCTCGCACACGCAGTGAGGAGGCATTCCTGCTCCATGAGGGCACGAAAGTGGAAATTGTCGACTCCGTGGCTACAACATCCGACGGGAAATGGTATGAAGTAAAAGTAGGAACAGGCGACCGGGCATGGATAAAGGCATCTGAGGTGGAACGCATATAACACCTTTCAGACCGATTCAGAAGCTCTGTAGGCCGGTTTCACCCACAGCCGCGGCACTATGTTGAAAATTATTTCAGCAGCATCGGCAAAAGGAACTCTTTGACATTCCTGCAATTACACCTCTTAGGCGAATTTATGTGTTTTATAACACATATAAAGCATTTGGAAAAGTCAAACATTCCTTTTAAATTAGTGACGTAATAATCTTAATACTCACCCATAAAAACATAAGATCATGACAAAGACAATCACTTTCAACGATCTCCGCCGCGTAAAAGACAGTTTGCCCGACGGCGCAACCCACCGCATCGCCGACGAGCTTCATATAACCGTACAGACCGTCCGCAACTATTTCGGCGGCTCAAACTATGAATATGGGAAAAACTGCGGTATGCATATCGAACCGGGGCCCGACGGAGGCATCGTAGTGCTCGACGACACAACCATCTACGACAAAGCCCTCGCCATTCTTGAAGAGGAGGAGATGAAAAAAGAACAATAAGATGCGGGAGATTTCCCCTACCCATCAGAAAAGAAAATATCGCGCCCTGAGGATGCTGCATGAAAATGTGGAACCGGGGGTGCGATATTCTTAGTTAGAATCCGGCAAACGCCACCAATGCCATCAATCAAACATAAAAAACCATGACACCCGACAGACTGATAACCCTGGCCATACACACATATGAACGGGCGCTTCCCGTCAAGAGCCTCCTCGAAAGAGAAGGAATCTATGTGGAGCTTAACAACGTGAATCTTGCCGCTCCCGTGGTTTCTCCAGGTGTCAGACTACGGATAAAAGAATCTGACCTGCCGTTAGCCCTGCGCATAGTTGAAAACATGGATATTTTCACTGCCCACGACGCAACAATGGCTGGCAAAGGGGTAATGCTCGTGCCTACCGATTTCACACCATTATCATTATCAGCGGCAAAACTGGCAATGCAATTAGCTGCAAAGCAGAAATGGGAAATCGAATTCCTGAATGCCTTCATCTCTCCGGCAAACCGCGACACTGTGCAGCTCTCAGACGCATATGACTATGAACTTGCCGACATTGCCGCCACACGGCAGTTGCAAAGTGAAGCCGAAACGCTTATGAAACGCTTCACCGCCAAAATAATGGAATCGATCAAATCGGGAGAGGTGCCGGCAGTCAAATTCACATCAAAAATATGCGAAGGGATTCCTGAAGAGGTGATTCTGGAATATATCCGTGAAGAAAAGCCCCAAATGGTGGCAATGGGCACACGTGAAACCAACAAAAAAGAGGAGGAACTCATCGGAAGCGTAACTGCCGAAGTGCTCGACGGTTGCCGCATACCGGCATTCACCATCCCTGAGAATGTTAATCTGAAACTGATTGCCGACATGCACGACGTAGCCTTTTTCTGCAACCTCGACCAGGAGGATATGTTGGCGCTCGATTCACTCTACCGCATGTTTCCCGACCTCAACCTGAACGTCACACTGATTGACATCCCTTCAAAACGGTTCCGGGCCGGACAGCCAGACAAAGCCCGCCAGAACCTGCTCGATTACTGCCGCAACCATTATGAAGGTTATGCATTCTCAATGCGCACAATCGAGCCGAAATCCCTTTCAGAGGAGTTCCGCAATCTCGAGCATGAGATTCCGTTCCAGATGCTTTGTATGCCCAACAAACGCAAAAACGTGATTGCCCGCGTATTCAACCCCAGTCTCGCCCACCGCATCTTATTCAGTGCCGACATTCCGATGATGGTCATACCGGTCTGACGTTTTAGCACACATCCCGTTGTATGAAGCTCTCAAAGAAATCCTCACTGTTGTCGAATCTGCAATTTGTGTTGGAAGCCCACATTATCAACTGGCCGTGGCCTTCCCACGCAGAACATAGCCGACGACGCAGAGCGGCAAGAGGCCGCTACCTGCGTCGGTTCCTGCAACCTTTGACTGATGAGTTCCGCAACATCGAGCCGGACCTGCATCCTGCCGAACCCGAACCGGAGAGGATTTTCACCATCTGGCTGCAAGGAGAGCAGGATATGCCCCCGGTTGTAAAAGGCTGCATTGAAAGTATGCGCCGCAATACCGGTAAAGAAGTCGTTGTGCTTGATGCGGAATCACTTTTCCGATGGATTGACTTACCCCGGTTCATCGTTGACATGTGGAAAAGCGGCCATATGCGGGCGGCGCATTTCACCGATATCTGCCGTGTGGCATTGGTCTACCGACATGGCGGCTATTGGTTCGATGCCACAGCATTGGCCACAGGCCAGATCCCACATTGGATAGAAAACGCCGACGTATTCCTCTACGAGACGCGCACTGACCCGGTGACATTCCATATAGGATTCCAAAACTGCTTCATACGGTCGCAGAAAGGCAATTTCCTGATGAAGGCGTGGCTTCATGCAATAATAACCTATTGGCAGAACGTCGGCTATCCTAAAGCCTATATGATCCACCAGGTTATACTCGATTTCATTATCGAAAACGACCCTCGCTGCAAAGCCATCTACGATCAGATGCCCCATGCCGAACAGCAACCCACCCATCAGCTATGGTGGGCATATGGCCTCGAACCATTCAATGAACAGAAATGGGAACAAATAGCAAATCTCGCCCCGTTCCAGAAAACGCGCCACAGCGACAACCCTTTTGAAGTTGCCGGAAGTTTCCGCGACGTAATCATGCGCAGACTTCTGTCGCTACCGGCGGAACCTGCAACAGACTCCAGTTCCCAAAAACCACAACCAGACATAAAATAGCACACCATGAACAACAAGACGCCATCGTTGAGCATCATAATGCCTGTATATAACGTTGAGCGCTATCTGCGCGAAGCGGTCGATTCGGTGATTGCACAGACATTCACCGACTGGGAGCTGATTCTCATCGATGACGGTTCACCCGACAACTGCCCCGCCATCTGCGACAGCTATGCCGCCGCAGACCCCCGGATAAGAGTCATACACCAGGCTAACGGAGGCCTGTCAGCTGCCCGAAACAGCGGATTGGAAATATCCGAAGGTCGTGTGATTGGGTTTGTCGACAGCGACGACCGAATCGACAGCCGGATGTATGAAAAAATGATTGCAGCCATGACAAAACACAATGCCGATATGGTGTTGTGTGGGTATTGTTTTGAATGGCGCAACCGAACAAAAATTAAACAGCCGATGCCATGCGCCTCTGTGCTGAGCCACGACGAAGCAATGCGTGAACTATTTGAGAACCGCGCTATAGAAAGTTACTCTTGGGATAAAATCTACCGTCGTGAAATCATTTCATCACTATACCCGGTAGGACGCAACTATGAAGATCTCGCGGTAATGCATCGATGGATGAATAACACAAGCCGTCTTGCAGTAGTCGACGAGCCGCTGTATCATTACCGTATGAGAAAATCGGGGATTGTATATACCCCGTCAGTGCAGACCCGTATCGACAAACTAAATGCCGACCTCGAAAGAATCAAATATTACCATACGCTCAAAATATCTGGATTAGACTGGCAGAAAATCGACGCATCAGCTGTAAAAAGCGCCGTAGGATGCGCAAAGCATATAGCCCGTTATTGCAGCAAAAAAGATGCATATGCAGCATTCAAACAGATTATAGCTGCAACCACAGAATTCTATGACCGGATAAAAGATACCGGGGTTCTTAATGCCCGGACAGAGAAACGCTACCAACGATTGTTGTCGTCACCCTGTCTGTTCCGTTTAAGTATGCGCATCGGGATAATGTTCCAACCTGCACGCCTGAAAAAGGCACAAGGTCTATTCCCATGAAAAACAAAACAAAAATGAAATCTAAGAAACCGAGAGTGTCACTGCTTGTGACCACATATAATTCGCCCCGCTATCTCGAGCTGTCGATACGCAGCATCTTCAACCAGCGCCGTCTTCCCGATGAAATCCTCGTGGCCGACGACGGCTCAGGCGAGGAAACCCGGCTGCTGGTAGAGGAACTCGCCGCTGAATCATTCGTGCCTCTGCGCCACATATGGCATCCCGATAAAGGATTCCGGCTATCAGCAATCCGCAATAAGGCAATTGAGGCCGCCAATGGCGACTATATAATACAGATTGACGGTGATATAATCCTGCATCCGGCATTTGTTTTAGACCATATGCGTATAGCCCGAAAAGGCAGCTTCATCACAGGAAGCAGGGTTCTGCTCACCAAAGAAACGACTGACGAAATCATCAGCAGCGGCAACGTTGACCTTGCTGCAATAAAAACCATAAAGAAAGGGCTGAACGGGCGTAGGATGCCTCTGCTGACACCTTTTATGACCGGATATAAAAGCCGTCAAGGAGAATATGTCAGAGGCTGCAACATGGCATTCTGGCGCGAAGACCTGCTCCGGGTCAACGGTTATAACGAAGACATAACCGGCTGGGGTCGCGAAGACTCAGAGCTGTCGTGGCGGCTAATCAATGCGGGGGTAAAAAAGCGTTTCCTGAAATTCGGCGGCATAGAATATCACCTCCATCACAACGAAAACGCCAAAGACCGGGATCCACGCAACATCGAGTTGATGGAACACACACGCACAGCGCGGCTCACATGGGCGAAAAACGGCATTTTCAAAGAAAGGAATTAACCTGTAGAAGAGATTGTCATAAGATATGAAACCTGCTGAAACCCTATCGGTAGCAAAATGGCAACAAGAACTCCAAGCTGCCGCCCAACCCGGAAAGACAGCCATATTGAGCAGCTTCTTTAAAACTGGCAAAGGGGAATATGGCGAAGGCGACACGTTCATCGGCGTCACAGTACCGGCCAACCGTGCCGTATCGCGCCGTTATGCATGGCTCTCGCTCGATGAAATATCAGAGATGATTGACAGCGAAGTGCATGAATTCCGCCTCGGCGGAATGCTTGCGCTGGTTGAGCGCTACAGGAAAGCCCGAACCGACGCAGACCGCAACGCCGTTGTTGATTTCTATCTTGCCAACGGCCACAAAGCCAACAACTGGGATTTGGTCGACCTAAGCTCCCCATATATCTTAGGCGCTGAAATCGCCGCCGGACGCCGCACCGGCCAAATCGACCGGCTCATAGCCTCCGGCAATCTGTGGCGTCAGCGTATCGCCATGGTCTCGATGCTCAATCCTGTGATGAAACATGGCGACACAGCCATGGCCACCGCTACCGCCTCGAAACTCATCACCCATCCCCACGACCTGATGCGAAAGGCCGTAGGCTGGGTGCTCCGAGAAGTCGGCAAAAAAGACATCGACGCCCTGCTCCGTTTCCTTTCCACCCACATCGCCTCAATCTCAGCCACAACCCTGAGCTACGCCACCGAAAAACTCCCCAAAGAAGAGCGCCTCCACTGGCGCACCCTCCGCCGCACCTCCCAATCCCCATCCACCTTGGCTACCCCCCAATAAAAATGTGTTTGAATTTAACTCAAATATAAATTGAGCAGATTATACTACCGGCGGCGTGGTGGTTGGCGGTGAGGGGCGGAGGGGAAGAGGCGGCGGATTATGTCGGGGCGGTGAAGGCGGTTGAGAGAGGCTATGATTCCTTGGCGGTAGGCACGGTCATACCAGAAAAAATACTGGCGCTGGGCGAGTTTCTCTTCGGGACGGATGGCGGTGAATATCTTCTCTCCGGTGTAGGGATGGAAGCCTGAATAATATATTTCCGTGGCCACTGTCATTGGGGTGGGTGTGAAATCCTGCACCTGTTCGAGGTGGAAATCGAGCTGCCGGGTCTTTATGGCCAGCTCGGCCATATCTATTTCCGTGCAACCGGGATGCGATGAGATGAAATAAGGAATCAGTTGCTGGCGCAGGTTGTCGCGCTCATTGATACGGTCGAATATCTTCTTGAACTCATAAAACAGGTTAAACGACGGCTTGCGCATAACTTGCAAAACCCGCTCTTCGGTGTGTTCCGGCGCCACTTTCAGACGCCCGCTCACATGGTTGCGAATCAGTTCTTCATTATAGCGTCGGTTGGCTGCATCGATTTTCGGATTACCCGTCGGGTGCATCGAAAGGTCGTAACGCACACCGCTCCCGATAAACGATTTCTTCACCTCCGGCAAGGCATCAACGGCATGATATATGTCGAGCAGCTGACGGTGGTCGTTGTTGAGGTTCGGGCAAGGCTTAGGATGCAGACAGCTCGGACGCATACACTTGCGGCAGATTGCAAGGTCTTTGCCGCCCATAGCATACATGTTTGCCGAAGGGCCTCCCAGGTCAGAGATATATCCTTTGAAGCCATCCATACGAACCACCTGTCTGACTTCACGCAGAATCGAGTCTTTGCTGCGCGAGGCTATGAATTTGCCCTGGTGGGCTGAAATAGTGCAGAAAGCACACCCCCCGAAGCAGCCCCGGTGCATGTTGACCGAGAACTTAATCATGTCAAATGCCGGAATGCGCTTCCCTTTATAGCGGGGATGGGGCAAACGTGTGTATGACAGGTCAAACGAGCGGTCAATCTCTTCCGACGTCATAGGTGGATGCATCGGATTTATCCTCACCACGCGGTTTCCGTGTGGCTGCCACAACGTCGCACCCTCATAGCGGTTTGACTGCTGCTCGATATGCATGAAATTTTCCGACTGCTTGATTTTATGGCGCTTGCATTCTTCAAACGAAGTGAGGATGATATTGTCGCCGTCAGCGGCAGGCATCGAAGAGAGCGGCTGCAACACGGCGGTCTGTTTCAACGATTTAATCTCCCCTACCGGCACACCGCTATCGAGCAACCGCGCCAGTTCGAGCACAGGCTTTTCCCCCATGCCGTAAATAACCATATCCACCGGGGCATCAAGCAATATCGACGGGCGAAGACGGTCCTGCCAATAATCATAATGTGAATTCCGACGGAGCGACGCCTCGATGCCTCCGGCAATAACCGGCACATCGGGATAAAGCTTGCGCAGGATTTCGGAATAGACTATCGTGGGATAGTCGGGGCGCATCCCATGCCGCCCGTCGGGGGTATAGGCGTCATCGCTGCGCCGCCGCCGCGCTGCAGTGTAGTGGTTGACCATAGAGTCCATAGCCCCGGCAGAAACCCCGAAGAAGAGGCGCGGACGACCGAATTTGCGGAAGTCGCGCAGGTCATCCTGCCAGTTGGGTTGCGGCACGATGGCCACACGGTAACCTCCCACCTCCATAAGGGTGCGCCCTATCACAGCCGCACCGAATGAGGGATGGTCAACATAAGCGTCCCCGGAAAATATCACAACATCGACTTCATCCCAACCCCTAAGTTTAGCCTCCTTCACCGAAGTGGGCAACCAGTCTGTCAAATTATGTTGTTGCATACGGCAAATATCAAGAACGGGTTTTGAGCAATTCCTCCATTTTGATTATCTCGTCGCGCAACCGGGCCGCCTCCATAAATTCCATGTTTTTGGCAGCAGCAACCATTTCGGTGCGCATCCGGGTTATAGAGCGTTGCATTTCATCCACACTCATATAAGGAATGACCGGGTCGGCCGCGATGTTGACACTTGTGGTGTATTCACTTTCATATGGCAACGGGGAAGCCACAGCCTGGCGGTTCTGACGCCCACCTTTTGGCGTCTGCGACGGACGCACATCCTCATCGTCAATGCCGATGATGCGGTTGCGGGCTTTAACGATTGCCTGCGGTGTGATTCCATGCTCCTCGTTATATGCCAACTGTTTTGCACGGCGACGCTCGGTCTCCTCTATTGTCAGCCGCATCGAGTCGGTGATTTTGTCGGCATACATTATCACCTCCCCGTTGAGATTACGCGCGGCGCGGCCAACAGTCTGCGTCAACGACCGGTGCGACCGCAGGAATCCCTCCTTATCGGCATCAATAATAGCCACCAACGACACTTCTGGCAAGTCCAACCCCTCACGAAGCAGGTTCACCCCGATAAGCACGTCAAACACCCCTGCGCGGAGATTATCGAGAATCTTTATGCGGTCGAGAGTATCTACATCGGAATGGATATAAGCCGATTTTATCTGCAACTTCTGCATGTAATCGTTCAGCTCCTCAGCCATGCGCTTTGTGAGGGTAGTTACAATCACACGCTCCCCTCGCTCGCGCCGAATTTCAACCTGTTCGAGCAGATGGTCAATCTGATGCTCCGACGGCACAACCTTTATAACCGGGTCAAGCAGTCCGGTCGGACGGATAACCTGCTCCACCACTACCCCCTCGCTCTTTTCAAGCTCGTAGTCGGCAGGAGTGGCGCTGACATATATGGTCTGACCCGACAGGCGCTCGAACTCCTCGAAGCGGAGCGGCCGGTTGTCGAGCGCCGACTGCAGGCGGAAACCGTAGTTCACCAGATTCTCCTTGCGCGACAGGTCACCACCATACATGGCTCGTATCTGCGGCACTGTTACGTGGCTCTCGTCGATTATCGTCAGATAGTCTTTCGGGAAATAGTCCAACAGGCAGAACGGGCGCATACCCGGTTCGCGACCATCGAAATAACGGCTGTAGTTCTCGATTCCCGGGCAGTGCCCCACCTCACGGATCATCTCAATATCGTAGGTGGTGCGCTCATAAAGGCGCCTGGCTTCCATCTCGCGCGCCTCCTTGCGGAAAAACTCCACCTGTTCGCCGAGGTCGAGTTCCATCTGCGCCAAAGCCGTGGCCTGACGCTCACGCGAAGTCACAAACAGGTTTGCCGGATAAATCTTGAACATTTCGTGGCTCCCCAACGGAGTGCTGTCGAGCGGATGCAGCGTTGAAATCGATTCAATCTCATCACCCCAGAACACCACACGGAGTATTATTTCCTCATAAGCCAGACGGATATCCACCGTGTCACCCTTCACACGGAAATTGCCACGGTTCAATTCAATCTCATTGCGCGAATACAAGGCCTCTGCCAAACGGCGCAGGAACGCATTACGCGCAACCCTCTGCCCCACATGTATGTCAATAACACCGGCATTGAAATCCTCAGGATTCCCCATGCCGAACAGACACGAAACCGAGCTGACGACCACAACATCACGACGCCCCGACAAAAGAGCCGACGTAGTGGCCAGGCGCAGTTTCTCGATTTCGTCGTTGATCATCAGGTCTTTCTCAATATACTTGTCGACCGAAGGTATATAGGCCTCCGGCTGGTAATAATCGTAATACGACACGAAATACTGCACCGAATTCTCCGGAAAAAACTGTTTGAACTCCCCGTAGAGCTGAGCCGCCAGAGTCTTGTTATGGCTCAGTATCAGCGTAGGCCTACGCACCTCTTTTATGACATTGGCCATCGTGAACGTTTTCCCCGACCCCGTTACCCCTAACAGAGTCTGCGCGGGCAGTCCATCCTCGACCCCCCTGACCAACTGCTCAATCGCCTGCGGCTGGTCGCCCGTCGGCCTATATTGCGAATCCAACTTAAATTCCATAGCTATTAAACGTCTTTCACAATTTAGAGCTTGTTTAATCAGCCAACGAAATGCTAATAGTCGCAGCTGTTGTTATTACTCTCCGAAAACTCACTTCTGTTAACAATCGTTTTTAAACAAGCTCTCAGTTTATTCCGCACAGCACATAACAGGTATGCGTCTACCCTTTTAGCGGTTTGCCGTTCTACTATCTTATGCTCCAAATCTATGACATACTCATTTGGAAAGACATCCAAATCATATTCAGAATCATGCAATATATCCCTAATACTCATATCAACATCAACTTTTATATCACCAACGACATCACATTTTCATTCAGCATCGGAATCGGCGGCCTCGGCGGCGGAAAGGAGCTGGGTGTATTCCTCCCAGGAGGGGTCTTCTGTGGCGGAAAAGCTCAGGGGGAGGGAGGGGAAGGGGGCAAGGGCTTCGTTGAATTTGCGCTGGAAGATGTGGAGGCTGAGGGTGTAGAACTCCCAATCACGCACACCTTCGCCGGTGTAGATGCCGGTCAACACGGCAACGGGGTCTTTGGTGAAAACTTCACTGAGGGCGTTTTCCACCTCTTCCATCTGCTCGGATGTGGCCTCATCAGGCATACCTTTGGCGTCGGGCTGATAAGACCACGACACTTCGATACGGTATTTGAATTTCGGGTCTTTGCGGAATTTATCAACATCCCTGCGGATGGTGCCCATCACCAGGTTGCCCGATTCGTTGCTCTCAAAGGGGGAAGTAAGCCAGGTTGCCATATGATTTGAGTTTTATATTCGTTTTTTTTTAAATGATTGGCATCGTAGTGTCGCGACGCTGCTATGCAATTGAGCGTTTATGGATTGAGATGTTCCGCGGCGGCTTCGGCGCAACGGCGGCCGTCGATGGCGGCGGAGACGATGCCTCCGGCATATCCCGCCCCTTCGCCGCATGGGAAGAGGCCGGGGAGGTCAATGTGGTTGAGCGAGGCATTGTCGCGGGGGATGCGCACCGGAGAGGATGTGCGTGTTTCAGCTCCTATCAGGACGGCATCATTCGTCAGGAATCCGCGCGATTTCCGTCCGAACTCCATGAACCCTTTTTGCAGCCGCCGGGCAATTGCAGGAGGAAGCAGTTTATCAATGCGCGCCGGATGAATGCCGGGGGCATATGATGTAGGTGGGAGCGAAGAAGATGGTTTGCCGTTTACGAAGTCGTGCATACGCTGGGCAGGGGCGTTCTGCGAGCCGTCGGCATCGTCATAGAAGCGCCGCTCTATATCCTCCTGGAAGCGCATCACTTTCAACGGGCCATTATCATATTCCGGAAGGTCTTCAGGGAGTACCTCTACCACCATGCCGGAGTTTGCCCATTTGGTGCCGCGCGAAGCGGGCGACATGCCGTTTACCACCAACTGCCCCGGCCCTGTTGCCGCCGGTATTATGAATCCTCCGGGACACATGCAGAACGAATACACAGCGCGCCCGTCAACACGGGTCAGCATCGAATATTCAGCCGCCGGAAGATATTTGCCCCGTCCGCCCGGATTGTGATACTGTATCCGGTCGATAAGCTGCTGGGGATGCTCGAGGCGCACCCCAACGGCAATCCCTTTCGGCTCAAGAGCAACGCCACGACGGTGGAGCATCTCATAGGTGTCGCGTGCCGAATGCCCCGTGGCCAAAATCACCGGCCCGAAAATCCGCTCACCCTCAGATGTCACAACCCCAGAAACTTTCCCATCTTCAATAATAAGGTCGTCAACCCGGGTGGAAAAACGCACCTCTCCCCCGCTTTTGAGAATTGTGGAGCGGATAGCTTTGATTACCTGCGGCAGACGGTCGGTGCCTATATGGGGATGAGCATCGACGAGTATCTCTTCAGAAGCCCCGTGAGCCACAAATGTGGTCAGTATTTCATCAACCGGCCCACGCTTCTTGCTGCGGGTGTATAACTTTCCGTCGGAATACGCGCCCGCCCCCCCCTCGCCGAAGCAATAGTTGGAATCAGGGTCGACCACACTCTCTCGTGAAATCCGCGCCATATCCTTGCCACGCTCCTCAACGCTCTTGCCACGCTCAAGCACAACGGGACGCAGTCCGAGTTCAATGAGTCTCAAGGCGGCGAAAAGTCCGGCCGGCCCTGCCCCGACAACGATAATCTGCGGGCTGCCGCTGACGTCAGGATAGCTTTTCGGCACTACGGCCAATTCTCCGGATTGCGGAGGGGTATCCACATACACTTTCAGCGAAAGGTTCACATAGACCGTGCGCTGGCGGGCATCTATCGAGCGGCGCACAACGGCGATATGCCTTATGCGGTTAACATCTATGCCTAAACGGGTTGACACTGCGGTCTGAAGCCGCAAAGGCACATATGCCACTTCGGGAGTCACCCTTATATCAATGTTTTCTGTCATTTTGTCTGTAGTTTATGCGATGCATCCTCACGGGCAAGCCGTTTCATCATGAAAACAAGCGTGATTATAGCCACCACGAATGCAAGGAAGTCACTTGCAGCCATCGACGCCCACACACCGCCAATCCCGAAGAATCCCGGAAGAATCAGCAGGAAAGGCAGCAGGAATATCAGCTGGCGTGTAAGCGACAGGAATATCGAAAGCTGGGGCTTCCCTATCGACTGGAAAAAGTTCTGAATCACAATCTGACACCCCACTAACGGATAGCATAAGAAATATATGCGGAAACCGTCGCGGGCGATATTGATCAGCGTCTCATCGACAGTGAACATGCGGCTCAGTGTGTCGGGGAACACCTCTGTCAGGAACCATCCCAACGAAGTTATAGCCACCCCTATCCATATCCCCTTCATAAGGGTTTCCTTAACACGGTTCCATTGCATGGCGCCGTAGTTGAAACCAAGGATAGGCTGCATACCCTGGGTGACACCGAACACCACCATGACGAAAAACATCGTCACACGGTTCATTATGCCGAATGCGCCGATGGCCATGTTACCGTCGGCACCCCCATGGTCTAAAAGCGCCTTGTTGAGGAAAACCACAACCACGCATGAGGTGACATTCATCAGAAACGGAGAAAGTCCGATAGCATAGATTTTTTTCAGAATCGCTCCTGAGAACCACTTGTTGCGGGGATTGAAATGCACGAAACTCTTCTTGGAGAAGAAATGAACCAACACCCATATGAAAGCCGTAAACTGCCCGCAGAGCGTGGCCCAGGCCGCTCCGGCGATACCCCACTTGAACACATAGATGAACAATGGCGCCAGGATGACATTGACCACAACCGACAACAGCGCCGACACCATCGCCTTTTTCGGATAACCTGTGGCACGCATCAGGTTATTCAGCCCTATGAAGACATACGACACCGGAGTTCCCCACAGGATTACCTCCATGAACTCTCGCGCATACGGGATAGTTTCGGGGGTAGCACCGAAGAATTCAAGAATCGGGTCGAGAAACAGCAACGTCAAGCCACCGAAAGCGATAGCGTGGATGAGGCAGAATGTCATAACATTGTTGACCACATCCGTTGCACGCGACACATTCTTCTGCCCCAGGAAAATGGAACTGATGGTGGCGCCGCCGGCGGCTATCAGCGTGCAGAAAGCCATCACCAGATTCATCAACGGCAACGTAATGGCCAGTCCGGCTATGGCCATAGGGCCTACGCCACGGCCTATGAATATGCTATCGACAATGTTATAGACCGAAACCGCCACACTGGCGATGATTGCCGGGATGGAATATTGCACCAGCAGCTTCCCTATGGGAAGAGTTCCAAGCGACATGGGATTGGATGCCGCCGGACGCACCGGCTTTTCCTGATTATGTTGATTCTGTGTTGTGTTATTTATCGTTCCTGTCATATTTTACAAAACGGATACGCCCGGAAGCATACACGAATTACGGCACACTCCCTTTTGTCCGGCATTGCGCCGTCTCTCCGGAATCTATCCAATATTATGCAAAATTACGGATAGTTAACGGATAGTTAGTGTTAAAAAGTCGTAACTTTGCCACTTGAAAAATAATAGCGTGTTTGAATTCAACTTAAAAAACACTCTAAGACGAACCATAAACCATACGCTTGCGCCATATGATAAAAGCCGCATTATTCGACCTCGACGGAGTACTGATTGATTCAGAAACCTTATACACCCGGTTCTGGGAAAATGTCGGGAAGGTACACAACCTTCCCTCCCCCACATTCGCCTACGACATTAAAGGCACCACACTGACAGATATACTCAACACCCACTTCAGCAATCCCCAGGTGCGCAAAGATGTTGACCGGCTGCTGCATGAGTTTGAAAACGAGATAGTTTATCCTATTTTTCCGGGTGCACTCGAATTTGTCGACCTGCTGCGCTCACAAGGGCTGAAAACCGTTATAGTAACCAGCAGTGACACCAAAAAGATGGACTTCCTGTTTGCACAACATCCCGGATTCTCATCACATTTCGACGCCATAGTAACCGCGTGCGACGTCACCCGTTCCAAACCGGATCCGGAGCCATATCTCAAAGGAGCGGAAAAAGCGGGTGTGCACCCCGAGCAGTGCATTGTCTTTGAAGATTCTTTCCAAGGGTTGGAGTCAGGCCGACGTGCAGGCTGCCGTGTAATAGGCCTCTCAACCACCAATCCGGCAGAAGCCATAGCCCCAAAAGCCGACATGGTAGCCCCTTCGTTGGCAACGCTTGTTTCTGAAATCGAAAGCATGTTAGCCTAAAAGAGCGCTCAATAGCTATCGTCAAACGCCATCCGACTACCGGCCGGCCGTATTTAGTCCGGCCTTTCGGGCCTGGGAATGCTGATGTTCCCGCGGGATATGATATTGCCGTCCATCCTTGATAAGGTATGACCCCGTCTGGTGGAAACAGAACGGCACTCCTGCCGCATCACACTGGCGGCGCATATCCATAACCCAGCCGAAATCGAGAGCACGTGCATATTTCCCCGATTCCCCACCCACTGACACCTCCTCAATCGCGTCAGCGTTGAGATAACGGCTCAAATCGATCTTTTCCAACATCGGCGCAACAACAACCAGCCTGTGCCTGATAGGCATAGAAAGGAATATAGGCATCCTGTAGTCGGCGCGATCCTGGTTTTCCACCGTACACCCTATGGCCACATTTCCGTAACCATCGCCCCAATCAGAGGGCAGACATCGGCAAAGCCGTTCTATGCGCTTGGTGAAGAAAAAGAATGTGCAATCGCTACGTTGACGTATTATCTCCCAAATCCGGCCACGCCAACCGTCGGCCTCCTCTATCAGGAAATCTGAAGTGAAGCATAGGGCGAAAGAGAATCCCGCAGGAAATTTCCAATTCTTGTTGCGGTCGCGCTTCAAAGGGAGATTGAAAGATGCTGTTTTGCGAACCTCATGGGTAGGGACAGATGTGCCGAATGCCGCATCCTCACGATAAACGTAACAATGCTTGCATCCGGCACTTATTTTGTGGCAGCCATGCCATGGATTCCACATCTGCATAAATCAGCGTCAAACAGTCTATCCCCCAACGTTTAACAAGCCGGCATGAGCCGCTGACATCAGCAGTGGGAATCGGTGTTTAGAACCGGCTGCGCAGGTTCGTCGCTACACAGCACGACTAACAGATTGCCCACCAAAGCGGCTTTGCGGGCATCGTCAAACTTGGCAACATCGTCAGACTCGATTCGGTCAAGAGCCATCTTGACCATGCTCACAGCCCCTTCAACAATCTTTTCACGTGCAGAAATAATAGCCGAAGCCTGTTGGCGGCGAAGCATCACAGCGGCAATCTCCGGAGCATAAGCCAGATAGTTAAGCCTGGCCTCGACCACTTCCATACCGGCAATGGCAAGGCGCTCATTGATTTTGCGCTCCAAAAGTTCGTTTATCTCGTCGCCGCCGTCGCGCAACGTAAGTTCTTCCGGATTCCCGTCAACCTGGTCATAAGCGAAATGCCCTGTAACCTCTCTGAGCGCAGCATCACTCTGTATCCTGACAAATTTTTCCAAAGCACTGTTGCTGACGGAGCTTCCGCCAACACCGCTCACCAACGACTGCGAATCGATATCAAAAACCGCACGATACGTGTCTTTGATTTTCCACACCAGCACCATGCCGATAAGCACCGGATTGCCCACTTTATCATTAACCTTTATAGGCTCTATATCCATATTGCGGATTCGCAATGATAATTTCTTACGCGACACAAACGGGTTTACCCAATAATAACCGGTCTGACGGCATGTGCCTTTATATTTACCGAAAAAAATCATCACACGCGCTTCATTGGGCTCTTGTGTGAAATACCCTATACAACCGAGAATGAAAACAATGAATGCAACAGCCGCTACCGGATAGGCAACCCCTGGTGCCGTGTCACCCCATGCCGACAGCACCGACACAATAATTGCCGGAATAAGTATGAATGTGAAAAACAACATTGCAAACCCTGATATGCAAAGCCCTTTGAATGGGTATTCACGTTCTTCATGAAACGTGCCGGGATTGTCTGTGATTTTATTTTCCATGACTGACAATATATAGATTCAATATGTTTATTGCATAACAGCCCAAAACAAGCCGTCATGCCGTAAAGTTAAGCATTTTTTCGTTGTTCGCCGCAATATATTGGCATATTTTCCGCACTACCACGCGCCAGGATGCATTTTGCCAAAATTAAGTAAAAAATATTTGCAAAATGCTTGCGAGTTTAAAAATTTTACTCTACCTTTGCCATATCTCAAGGATACTAAGCTGCCCTATGCATACCGCGCCGAAAATTCACCATTTTCAGAGATATGCTTTATCAGCCCTTTTGCAGAATTCTCTTCATCTGATTTAATATTCCCGGTGGAAGAGGCCATTGATTGGTCTCTTCCACTATGTTATGGAATATTGGCTGAAAAACAAACCTCATCATACACAAACCGGGGTTTTATGAAAAGTGAGTTTGCAAGCAACTGCACACTTATTGCGTTTTTGTGCAACTATTTACGAAGCATAAATTATAATCCGCCCGTATATACAGCACATGAACTACACATCTCAATCATTTCGGTGCCAGAAAATTCCGAAACGCTCAAATCAGCTCAAAAATAATTTCATTTTTCTTCTGCATTTTTTTAGCCAAATATAGTGCACATTTGCCAAATAATTCGGATATTTGCAAAAACTCAATTCTCCCCTTATGCTAATAACCTCATTTGAACAACTGACAGAATGCATAAAGGCATCAGGCAAAAAACGCCGGATTGCCGTTGCAAATCCATCCGACCATTGCTCTATCGAGGCGCTTGAAATGGCCCTTGACGCAGATATAGCCGAACTTATCCTTGTAGGGGACAATACACTTGAAAGCAAGTTGCCGGAAAAGATACTGGCATCCGGCAAGGCAGGCATTCACGCTATTGATGCTTCCGATGCCGACTCCATATCGGCGGCAGCTGTTGAAGTCGTCAGAAGCGGGAAAGCCGACATTCTGATGAAAGGCCTCGTTAACACCGACAACTATCTGCGCGCCATCCTTAATAAGGAACATGGCCTGTTGCCCAAAGGTAACGTTCTGACCCATCTGTCGGTTGCCCAGGTGCCCGGCTACCATAAACTGCTTTTTTTCTCAGATGTGGCCGTAATCCCCTATCCTACCCTGCAGCAGCGTGTCGAAATCATCAAATATGATTTGGCCACATGCCGCAAATTCGGCATCACAGAGCCTAAAGTCGCCCTTATACACTTCACAGAAAAAGTCAACGAGAAGTTCCCTAACTCCGTTGATTATGTGAAACTTGAGGAGATGGCCGCTAACGGCGATTTCGGGCCGGTTATGATAGGCGGCCCCATGGATGTCAAAACAGCCTGTGACACTCACAGCGCCCAGGTGAAAGGCATCTCCTCTCCTGTATGCGGCGATGCAGACCTGCTGATATTCCCTAATATCGAGTCTGGCAACACATTCTATAAGACAATAACATTCTTCGGCCACGCAACCATTGCCGGAATGCTACAAGGAGCGCAATGCCCCATAATACTGCCGTCGCGCAGCGATTCTCCCGAATCAAAATTCAACAGTATGCTGTTGGCCTGCATCAGCGCCTGACAAGCAAAACACTAACTCCGATTAACAAAACCAAGCATGAAGATACTTGCCATCAACCCGGGCTCTACTTCCACCAAATTAGCCGTGTATGACGACACAACACCCGTGCTCAACACATGCATCAGGCACAGCGTTGAAGATCTCAAGCCGTTTTCCAAAGTTATCGACCAGTTCGATTTCCGCAAGAATTTAGTGTTAAAAGCATTGGCCGACAATGGCATTCCATTTGAATTTGATGCCATAATCGGCCGAGGAGGGCTGTTGCGCCCGATTCCCGGCGGTGTCTACGAGGTGAACGACGCCATGGTCAGCGACATCCACAACGTGCGCCGCAGCCACGCCTGCAATCTCGGATGCCTCATAGCCCACGACTTGGCAAAAGACCTGAACTGCAAAGCATATATCGCAGACCCTGGTGTTGTTGACGAGCTGGACGAAGTGGCCCGAGTGACAGGTTCACCGCTTATGCCACGCATAACCACATGGCACGCGCTCAACCAACGGGCCATCGGACGCCGATTCGCCAAAGAGCTGACCAGACAACACCCCGACAAACCCGTGAAATATGAGGATCTAAACCTTATAATCTGCCATCTAGGTGGCGGAATATCGGTCGGAGCGCATAAAGGCGGAAAAGCCGTTGACGTCAACAACGCATTCGACGGCGAAGGCCCATTCTCTCCCGAGCGTGCCGGAACCCTCCCCTCAGGCTCTCTGATTGACCTCTGCTATTCCGGACGCTACACAAAAGATGAGCTGAAAAAACGGATAAGCGGAAAAGCCGGGCTTGCCGCCCATCTCGGAACAACCCACATACCTGAAATCATCAACCGCATCGAAAACGGCGACGACTACGCCAAGCTCGTGCTCGATGCCATGATTTATCAGATTGCCAAAAGCATCGCAGCCCTCACCCCGGTGTTCAAAGGGAAAGTCGACGCCATCCTCATCACCGGCGGCATTGCCTATTCGGAATATGTGATATCGCGGCTTCTCGACCTCATCAGTTTCATTGCCCCCGTGCATGTCTATCCCGGGGAGGATGAACTTGAAGCTCTCGCCCTCAATGCTCTCGGGGCTCTTACCGGCGAACTGCCAACACAAGTCTACGTTCAAAAAAAAACGGCACATCAGCCGTGTGCTGAACCCCAGCTGAATTGACATTCAAATACATATAAAGCCTGTCAGCATGATGCTGACAGGCTTCTGTTATTTCCATCATTACTGCAATTATACAACACAATGCCGATACTGAATCATCCCGAACTCATAACCAAAGTTGAAGAAATAGGCTCAACAAAAATATCAACCCCTGTCACACGCCAGGCCGTATTGTCAATTCTGGCAGGTGCGTTTATTGCCTTGGGAGGAATATTATCCGTAACAGGAGGTTATGGCATTCCTGCCGCAACCGGAAATCCGGCAATCCAGAAACTTATTAGCGGACTACTTTTCCCGGTTGGCCTTTTCCTCATCGTCATGCTGGGAGGAGAACTTTTCACCGGCAATAACGCGGTGCTGATGCCAGGATGCTGCAAAAAACGCTACGGATTCCTGAAGGTGCTGCAACATTGGTTTATTGTTTGGGTATTTAACTTCGTGGGTGCCCTGGCCTTCACATACCTGTTCGTCTATGCATCAGGCCTTACCTCTGTCAATCCCTACCACAATGCGGTGGTTTCAATTGCAGAAGCGAAAGCCGCGCTGCCGTTCTCCACAGCCCTGCTCAAAGGGATAGCAGCAAACTGGTGCGTATGTCTTGCGGTCTGGATTGGCCTGATGGTAAAAACACTGCCTGCAAAGATGATTGCATGCTGGATTCCGGTAGGCACATTCGTTGTGTTAGGCTATGAACACAGCATTGCCAACATGTTCTTCATCCCGGCAGGAATGCTCGAAGGAGCAGATGTCAGCATCGCTGCGATGTTCTCAAATCTGATTCCCGTAACCATCGGCAACATTATAGGTGGGGCGCTATTGGTCGGACTGCTGTTTTTCAGCCTCCATGGCTTCAAAACAACGTGCAATCGCTGACACCGCTACTGCTAACGGATGTCGAGCATCTTATGTGTCTGCAGCGACAAACGCCACACAGGGTGTGATTTCACATACTCTACAGCCGCCGACGCAATCTCCCGGTTCCGTAGCCCATCTTTCACATCGCATGGCTGCAACATGGCCACAGCCCCGTGGTTCGCAGCCAGCCGGGTTGCATAGTCCATATCCTGTTGCGGATTCTCAAACACCATTTTCACTTCATCCACCCTGCCGATTACCACCGGCATGTCTTTTGGCGAACATGTCACCCAATCAATCATTTCAAGAGCCTTTTCAGAAACGGGTATAGTGCCGTTGGTTTCAATCTGCACATATTTGCCATATCCCTTCAGGCGTGACAACAACGAAACTGAAATTTGCAACGCCGGTTCCCCTCCGGTCAGCACAACATGCCGTGCCGGGAATGAATTAACAGCAGCCACAATCTCCTCTTCCGACATATCAACGAATCCGCCGTGTTCTGTATCGCAAAACCCACATTTCAGATTACAGCCCGAAAAACGCACAAAAACAGCAGGAGTACCAGTCCAATAACCTTCCCCCTGCAAAGAATAGAATATTTCGTTTATCCGCATAAGTCCAAACTCAAAACAAATGGCACTCCCCGCTCCCTGCTGCCTCATCAACATAAACAGCCACATTCCCTTCCGATTCCTGCACCGAAGCCATGTAACACTCCGGAATCTGCTCGGTCACCCAACGGGCAATATTCTCAGCCGTAGGGTTAAACGGGAGCAGGGCATTGAAATCGCCATGGTCAAGATAGTTATGGATACACTCCTTGATATGCGTGAAATCCGCAACCATCCCATCGCCATTGAGGGTCTCTGATTTGCAATAAACCGTTATCACCCAGTTATGCCCATGTATATTCGCACATTTGCTTTCATACGACAGGTTCAGCCGATGGCAACCGGCCACCTCCATCCGTTTTTTCACATAATACATCTTTAAATCTTTTTTCAGACAATTAAGTCATCTACCAAGACGGTAAACCGACAATGAATAAGGGGGGAGCACTTGCATTTCCGACAAGGAACCGGTATCAACCTGCGATACCGCCATCGATGCATTGCGCGAAGTCGGTTCGCCGCTCAACACCGTTTTGCTGCTCATGCCGTCAAGTTCAGATACATCCAACCCCAGCTGCGACAATATTCCATCAAGGTCAAAATCAACATAAACCTCAACCGGCAGGATATTGACCATTTTGATTATGATATCTCCTTTTTCATCAACAACAACCGATGAAGCCAGACGGGCAGTAACAGATTTCCGTCCTGTATTTTCCGGCAACAGTTTCGTCGGGAGCACCTTCGTGCCGCAATTCTCTCCAAACAGACGCTGCACACGATAATTGACCGTCGGATGCACCTCAGTATTGGTGAAATAAATCAAATCCGGATTCCAGTCAGTCTGCCCCTCTTTGGCAAGCAAAGGTGCATACGAGGTCATCTCAACAACATCTCCGTTACGTTCAACACCGCAGAGATAGGCGGCTTCGGCCAATGCGTTATACACCTCATTGCCCCGCGAGGCATACTCTCCAAGATATACATGCGGACGTTTGCGGTCATATCCGTCATAAAAATCCTGGTTATATATGAACCACGATGGGGATTCATAGTAATGTTCATCTACCATAGGCACACCCAGACGTTTGGCAAACGCCCATCCCTCATCATAATCGCTACCCGAATGGAACGGGCCGACAGTTCCTATCACAGTAATTTCAGGATAACGCTCCTTAACTGCATTATAAATCATCTCGAAACGGGGTTCAAACACATCCGAAATCAAATCCTCATTGCCAACACCGAGATATTTGAGATTGAAAGGTGCAGGGTGGCCGTTGCGCGCACGTTCACGTCCCCAGCGGGTGGTGCGGGCATCGCCATTGGCATATTCAACCAGATCGAGCACATCCTGAACATATTGAGGCATTTCATCCATCGGTATGCCCCCCTGCTGGCCGGCACCTCCGCATGATGAATTCTGACACGGCACTCCGGCGGCAACAACCGGCAGAGGTTCTGCCCCAAGATCTTCACAGAACTCGAAATATTCATGGTAGCCCAATCCCGCCGTCTGATGGTATCCCCAGATGTTTCGCTGTGGCACACGGCTTTCCAACGGGCCTATCGTGTTTTTCCATCGGTATATGTTACCTAATCCGTCGCCATGCGCCACACATCCTCCAGGGAAACGCACAAAGCGTGGACACAGAGCAGCGATGCTGTCGGCCAGATCCCTACGCAATCCGTTTCTGCGCCCTTTGAATGTATCTCTTGGGAACAAAGAGACCATGTCAACCGCCATCTTTCCGGCATTCAGAGGTTCAATTGCCAGCACGGCATTATCAACCGAAGCATCAGCTTTAAAGGTAGCAGTCTGCTTGCTCCAGCCATTTCCGGCTTTAAACTTAGCCGAACACAGCTCTTTCCCATCTGAATCGCACAGACTTACCTTGAAAGCAATCCGTCGCTTCTCTTCGCCATAACTTTTGGCAAATAACGACAGGTCATATTTTTCCCCTTTCCTGACAGGAATCCCGTTGAACCCCGAATTGACAACAGCTCCGCCACATCCGTCTGATTCAATCACGGCATAATGCCGGTTATTTTCATGAATCGCCCCGACCGAATCGATTTCATATGAAATGCCCTCTCCTGCAACCGACCAGGAATGGCGAGGATTCCACTTGGGGTCATCCCCTTTGCGGTCAGACGGCACATATTCAAAATCCCTGTTCTGTATAAGCTCTGCATACAGCCCCCCGTCAGCCGCACGGCTTATATCCTCAAAAAATATACCCATAAGCATGGGGGAGATAGCACGGGGGGGATCAGTCGCGACCAGTCGCGCATTCAAAGGCTTGACTCCAGCGAAACGAGCGGAATCATCGGAAGGGCGCTCATTATACCGTCTGCTGCGATACTCTATGGCCTCAGCGTTACGGATAAGGGCATCAAGCTCACCTCGGCTGATGCGGCCTACCGTCCCGGTAGCGCCATCAGCCACAGAGGGAATCGCAACCCTGCTGCCAAGCCTCACATTACCGGGCACCGTTCTCGATGAAGAATAAGTCTTTAAATCAGGCGTCATGCATCCTGCAACCAAAGTATCTCCATCCTCAACCGTCAGCCATGTAACCAGATACTGTTTTGAAACAACATCATACACTGCCTCAGGCAATAGGCAGGTCCCATGCTTCTGACCAAGTTCCGGATATCTTTGAGGTTTCCAATTAATTAAATCAGACGTTGTTGTGTGAGCGAATGTTCTATCTTTTTCACTCACTCCCCAGAATAGATGCCACTGACCGTCATTGCTCCGCATCGCATATGGAGAAAACATTCTTTTCTCTGCACCCCAGGTTCCATAGTCTGACGACACCAATTTATTCTCCGGGAATGGCGACAGCCAATTTGTTCCATCTGTCGACCATGCCCAATGCAATCCGTCATGATTATTTCCGGCGGGAGTAGTATACAGATACACCCATACGGAATCCGGACGCTCCGCCCTCATTTCCAAATTATGGGTCAGGCAAACCAACCCTGCGCAGACAACAGCTATCTTTTTCACTTGCGATCCGGTTTATTATTGAATATTGAAGTGGTTGCAGACCAACACACCCAGTCGATGCAATAATATTTATCTCAATGCAAAGTTACGAAAAAATAGCCCATATCCCAATCATCCAGGTGCCCCGTCATCCTTGGTAATCATTCCTGAACCGCACCCCAAAAGTCAGACACAAAACTTTTGGGGTGCGGTTCAATGTAAAATGCCATCAAAATATGTATTATGTGACAGCCTTATTTGCTGCGATATTGCGGCAATAAGGGCACGGGGAATTTCGAGAACAGCGTTGTAACGGCTTTGGAAATACCTTCAAGATTCTGATATCCGTTACCCCCGCCATTGATTATGGTTGCAACAGAAGCCGAGAACAATGGCACCTTAGTGTCAATATTAACCAGATCCATGGTCAATACTCCCTCCTTATAAATGCCGGTGATTACTTTGGCATTTGAATAGTAGCCCGGAGTCCAATAGGGTCCGTAGTTATATCGCGGCCACATGTAATAAGGATAATAAGGGCCGTTATAGGGGAAATACCCACCGGGAGGCACCAACGGCTCAGTCTCAATCTCACGTTGGGTCGTCACTGCGATATTGACCAGCAACGGCGAATCCGGCGATTCTGTAAAACCTCTCATGGTCATCTCCTCACGGATGGCCGCCGCTATATTATAGTAAGTGACCATCTCCATCCCAGGAGGAAGGGTTCCCATGTCAGGGGTCACAATCCGGTAGGTCGAATATTGTGCAAGGTCTGAATTGTTATAGACCTCGCTATTAACAAGCTGATATGGGGAACATGCGCTAAGCAATGCCGCCAAAGCCATGAAGCTCAGGAACTTTTTCATAACAAAAGGGTTAAAACGTTACTGTATTATAACGTATTAACCCTGATGTTTGTTCCTATAAATCCGACTTCACCGCGCAACGAATTTCACAGAACCCAGTTCAGACACAAGCAGATATATTCCCTGCGCATTGCCGAAAGCGAAAGTGTTCACACCTTCTGAAAAAGTTTCCTGCGCAACGATGCGTCCAGAGGCATCAAAAATCGAAATTTTCATATCTGGCGTTCCGGCGGGCAAATTCACCGTAAGCATAGAGTTCTTGCACATAACCTCTATTGCGGCATTTGCAGATTGCGCAGAAACCTGTTCCACCCCAGCAAGTTCCGACGCAGGGAAAAGCATCTGGCCCGGAAACCACATTTTCTTCTTCATCGGATAATCGCGCAGTTCCTTTCCTGCAATGCTATAGGAACGCACCATATAATCCAGCGAGGCATAATCCTTGAATAACCCCATGTAGATTACATCGTCTGCCGGATCCACCCTCATCGAAGCGTTATATATTTTCCATGTCAACCCCTCTGGTGTGTCGGCAAGGTCAATTATGTTCGTGACTGAGTTCGATTCAATATCATAGCGGTAAACCAACGCATTGGCATACCAGCTCACCTCTGCACCGACCCATACAAGGCTGTTAGACTGCGCCGTGGCACAGAAGGTATCAGGGTTCCAAGTACCCCATGATGTTGCCGGGCCGTAAATCCCTTCCGGCAGACGCACAACCTCTGTATCGAATGTCTCCGGATTGACCTTGACCAACGCGTTAAGATTCATACCATCACCGTTGATAGATGCCGCTACACTAAGCCATACAGATCCATCCTTGGCTTTCACAATTGATCCGATTCCGGCTCCGGGCTCCACTATATCCATCGAAACGGTTTTCACTACCTCATCTTTAACCGCGTCGATAACAAGCAGTCCGAAAGCCTGATGGGCGGCGAACACTGTTGAGCCGCTCAACACCATCATGCCGCATTGACCGTGATACAATCCGCAATCAGGGTTTGCCGTCGACAGGTTGTCTGTTCCGTTTGGATTCTCACTTCCTTCAATCTGGCCTGTAACAGTATTATTATCGAGATTAACCACCCAGATTCCATTTGATGTGGAAATATAACCCTTGTGCGAATCCACGCCAAGAAACGCCCTTCCGTCAGCACGTGCCCCGGAACCATCAACATGGTCAATCTGCGCCAGCAACTTCATCGAAGATGCGTCAAGAACCGATAAAATCCCACCTATGTCATCCGAACCTGGAGAGCTTGCCTCTTTAGCCACAATATAGAGTTTATCCCCATGATATGCTCCGAAACATGCAGTCACACCGAGAAACCTGTCGGGGTTTTCTTTGGCAAATATATCATACTGCCAGAAATCGCTGCCCAAACCGGGCTGCAGATAGTTTATCGATGAATCTGCCGCGCCGAACTGCCCTTCATTGATAATAACGATTCCATCGGTGTAATCCTCAGCCACAGCACGAGAGCTGACCGAACCGAAACCCAGCATAGTAAAGAGTGCACAAATCATTGAAACACGCCCTCTCTTCGAGTAATGTAATATCATCTTTAGATTGGTTATTGGTTTATGTAATTGCTTATCTCAATATTATAATCACCATCCACATTATTATAATCAGCCACAACCATCATTCCACATGAAGATCCTGCGCACGGATAATCTCGGTTGAGGTCTCACCTATCCGGCCGCAATACTGGTTGATTGCCGTATAGACCCTTATGAAATCCACTCCTGGCAATCTTACCGGCATGCCATAGCGGTCAACAGCCCATCCAATGTCGAAACTGTTCAGCTTCGCGATGGTGTTAGGATGGTTATCTACATAGCCCCAGGCATAACTGTAGAGCTTGAAGTAACTGCCGTTGCCGAAAACATCCTCTCCATTCGGCGCCAAACGGCTGCCACTGAATGTCAGCTGTTGCTCTGTGAGCCATAAAGGATAATAGCTTTGGGTATTTTCATAATTCTTGGCCACGTAACCGCTTTCCCCCAGCGAATCCTCCCAAGGAATATATTCGGTATCAGTCAGATAACGTCCGTCAGGCACCGGTGGCTTATTCAAATCCGGGGCATGATATGTAATGCTGTAGCCATGCACAGTTGCTTCCGAAGCATACTCGCTTCCGGCAAGCTCATACCATTCATCATCAGGCAGGCCGTTACCGTTCACGTCAAGCGATACCATCACTATTCCAGGCTCACACGAACCAGCCTTTTCATCCTCCATACCTGCATCATAGAACGCATTGCCGAGAATCATAAAATCATATTCCCCATCCACATTAACCACCGTGTGGTCAAAACCAAACGTTATATAACCACCGAATGCACCAAGCGACACCATCTCTTCATTCGTCCCCGACAATGCCTCTTCTGCCTTACGGCGCATATCCTCAGCCGTATCCCCTTCGTCATACCACGGCATCTTATTGATAAACTGACCCGGAGCAGGACAATATTCATAGACATGAGCAAGATATGGACTATAGGCCACCTCTTCATCTACCACATTGACCGTAAACCGGAAATCAAGCGGGTTAACCCCGTCAATCAACATAAACCGTAGCTCATGGATTCCGGTTGTCTCAGATATAAAAAGCATGTCGCGTGACGCGGAAAGCGTTTGCTCTGTGCCTTCAGGCAGCAACAATGACCAACGATAACCCTCCCCTGTAAACGGCGATGACAATTGCAGTTTCTGCATCCTGGCAATAGTATACACCTCCTCAAGGCCAAGGCTGACCATCGGGCTCTCTTTCTGACAACCGGCCAGGATCATCACCATCAACGCCAGCCCGCTTATCGCAATCCGCTTATATCCAATCATACTCACTTCCACAATCAGTTTGTTCAATTGCCCTTTTCCATAAACGCAATCGACGACGGTATATCACCTGTGCGGACACTCCACTTACACTTCCCTTCCGGTGAGAAACAGTAAAGTGTGCCGGAACTGACATAGTTTCTCGCATCTGTCAGGAATATATCACCATTTGCCGGATTCACGGCAAGACCATAAGGCACAGCAATCTTACGCTCCGTGCCGTCAGTTATGAAATTATCCGTCAGCAGCTCCAGGGTGTCAAGGTCTATAACACCATATCCCACACTGTTATTCTGGGTATCTTCATTCCACTCAGCCGAAAAGAAATATAGCCGGTTGCCATGGATAGTGAAATTAGAGCATGGAAACGGAAAGGTTTCCGATAACCGGAACTCTCCGCCCCCCCGTTCAAGCATCAGCAGTCTTGACGGGATATCCGCATGGTTCCCACGTGAATTAACCCACAGGCGCCCTTTCCCGTCGGCACGGAGACGGTGAAGATTGATTGCCACAGGAATCAGCCTGACCTGTCTGAACGACTCAAGGTCAACAACAGACACCGTATTGTCATAATCCGGTTCCCGGTAACCGCCCGAATTGGCTACATATAGATAACCGTCGATAATCGCCATCTCCTCAGGCTGGTATCCCACAGTCACAGTGCGGGTGACTGCCAACGACTCTGTATCGATTTCATAAACCATACCTTTAGGAGCCTTGGGATTAATCTGGACAGGGCCGACATATGAACTAACATATGCCTTCCCGTTATGGAACTGTATATAACGGCAATTGGGAATGTCAATCTGCCCTATTCTTATCCCGGTCAACGCATCCAGAACCTCAACCTTATGCGAACAGTTTATTACCGCATAAACCTTGGAACCATAAACCTTTATATCATTACCGACATCACCCAGTTCCTTGACTACCCCGGGATTCATTTCAGCATAGATATTACGCCAATACACCCCGGTCGAATAATCATAAAAATCAAGCGTGCATTTATTCGACCCCATATTCCCCTCATTCAGCAGATAAAATCCCGCCACCGGCGAATCTGGATCCACATCACCTACACGGTTCTGTTCGGCCGGAATCACCAGGGAGTCTCCTCTGCACCCGAGCAACAGAAACGATGCAGCAACCATTGCGGCATATGCTATATGTATTATTCTGATATGCAACGTCATCAGTCAATATATTGGCTTCTATATGTCAACCGTAAGAGTGGCTCTGAAATTCCTTTTGGGCATAGGATAATTGGCAATAACGTCGTAATCCTGGCTAAGAAGGTTATTGACCTCGACAAGCACCCTGATTCCTATCCCATTTATCCTTAAATCCTTACTCACCGATACGTCGGAAGTATACCATGGTTCGGTATAATTGTATATTATGTTTTCCTGCTGGTTATATCTTTCACCTACATATATGAAGCTATAGTTCAGGCCCCATCCGCGCCATGATGCATTGGCGACAACCGAACCTGAATGGCGTGGTATATATGGAATTTGGTCCCGGTAGTAGCTATCCAAAGGATCCGTTATGTCAATTGCCTCCTGGAATGTGTATTGTCCGCGCAATGTAAGTTCAAGAGTACTGACCGGATTGACAGTGACCGACGCTGCCACATCCACACCCTTTATTCGCACTTTCCCAAGGTTCAGCATCGTCCATCTGAATTGTTGACCTTTAGGATACGCCACAATTTTATTACGGACATTGTTGATATAAGCATCCACGCTGCCACGCCAGCCACGCCAGAAGCCTTTGGAGCTGTTAGCTTGAACCACAGCCCCAACATTATATTGTGTCACCCTCTCCGGATCAAGCCTTGAATTCCCCATATCTGCATAATATAGGTCATTGAATGTAGGCATCCGGAACGATTGTTTGAAAAATGCCCTCAGTTCCAACGGCCTGAAACCTCTGACCGGAACAACCGACGCATACAGCGCAGGGGTCAGCGCATTTCTGTACGGCATACGCTTTCCTTCGGCATAATCGCGTATGAATGTGCCCAGAACACTACCCTGCAGCTTCACCTGTGGCAGGTTCAGCGCCGTTGCCACAGACAGCAGATGGGTATAACGGTCGGGGCGTGCGAAATCCCTCATGTCTGATGAAAGGGTGTTCCATTGGAAATCATAGCTCAGCGAAACATGCCAGAAACGCATGATGCGGAAACGGTTAGCCGTCGAAATATAAAATTCCCGTTGCCGGTAAAGATTGTCGACAGCCATCTGGCGGTCATCGTTATTGACATAGTGTGTACGGTAGAATGCATACTTGGCATTCCACAACGTTGAAAAGCGGTCAAAATCACGGCTAAACGACCCTTGTATGAAAGAATTATTATCCCATTGACGCTCTCCACGCCGCCACACATTATTGACAATCGCTCCGGGAATGCCCCTCTCCGAGTTATAATGGTAGCCTTTCAAATGCCATTCACCATTTGAAAACGTCCCGTTAAGATTAAGCTCAGCACGCATGGCCTCAATATCGCCATTCTGCCTCACTGCCGTTGTGTCGTAAGCCACATCTCCGGTTGGAGTCACACGGCGGTATCGGAACCGGTACTTGCCCGACGACGAGACCCATTCTGCACTCAAAGAGGCATTGACAGATTCCGATAACTTCAATTCAACCAATGCCGCCGGATTGAGAAGGTCAAACGACCCGCTACGTAGCAACGCCCGCGCATTGTAGCTTTTCCCCACAGAAAACTTAGGGGTGCGCGTACGCATATACACAGCCCCCGCATTTCCGAAATCACGCGCAGGCTGCAATATGTCGCTTTTCTGGCCGTTATAAAGCGAAATCTCCTCAACATTGTCAAGCGAGAACTGCCCCAGGTCAATCTGGCCGTTCTGGGCGTTGCCCAATGCGATACCATCGTAGACCACTCCGGTATGGTTTGTTCCCATCGACCTGACGTTCACAGTCTTTATGCCTCCTACTCCACCATAGTCCTTGACCTGCACCCCGGAAAAATAGCGTAAAGCATCGGCCACACTGTTAGAGTTCAGCCGTTGCAACGCTTCCCCATCCAGCCGCTGCGCAGGGATAACCTCATCAAACCTGCGTTTTGCTGTTACCTGCACCTCTGGCAGAGCCACACTGTCGGGCATCTCATCTGCCACAGCTTCACCAGAAGCCACACAGCAACCCATGCCTAACAACAGCAAGCACCTTCGCGGTAATAAACTCTTTAGATGAACAAATGGCATAATCACTGCATATCCCTACAACGGAAGCCGCAACGGGGATTCCTTGAGATAATTTCAAATTACAAATTTAGGCAATTAGACCGAAACCTGCAACCGCCAGTGTTCCCACACGGCCATTCCCACATCCGCATAAATCAATAATCTCCACCCACACCGATTCCGCGCCGGTTCAGTCTAAACCGAAACAGCGGATTATGGCTCTCCTGATCCGGGCAGCGTCTTTCCCGTCTGATTTCAATATGGTCAGGATTGCCTGAATATATGAATCCTTATTCCCCGAAAGCCCGCACATTGGAGCTACATTTGAATTCGGAACCATAGATTTCTGGTTATACACACGCAATATCGCCGGATAATCCTCTGTGGCGGCATATTGGGAAAACTCGCGGCAGAACTGCTCATAAAGCCCCCGGGGATTGATCTCTTTCACCAGGTTCTGCATATGTTCCTCCAATGCATTGATGTTGGTGAAACGGCCGTCCACACGATACTCAACAGTGCGTTTAACCCTGTGGCGTGTATGCAGCAAAGCTTGTTGACGATAGTCGTGGCGGAACTGTTTTATGACCGACATCTTCACCGAACTGAAAACTTTATCCGGATTCCTGCCGCACCAGTGCGCCACAGCCTTCACCACATCCTCCAACATCAGGATATTTTCGATTTCAGCAACCTCTGGCACATATATATTCTTATCCCTGAGGTAACGCACCTCCTTCTCATCACGGCGATCCCTGTCAACTATACCGCGGCTTTCAAGATGGTGGAAAGCCCTCAGGTCATTAAACGCCCTGGTAGCTTCAATCACCTTATTGCAGCTACCGAGTGCCTTGACAGAATAATCCTTGAATATCAGCGGATAAAGTTTAGAATCTATCGAATGGGTCGCATCCCCCTCTATGAACATAACCGGACGGCGCGCCCCGATGAGTGCCATATAAATCTCTTCCGACAATCCACTGTCGGGAGGAAGCAGATCATAATCCCATATGCCAGCATCCGGGTCGTAAGAGCGTACCCATATGATAACATTACCTGACCGTGATGCAGCAAAATCCACATCGTGGGTAGTATATACAAACCGGCAGTCCGGGCGCATGGACTCAATCGTATCCCACAATCTGCGCAACAACGAATTATGAAGAAAAAGACCGGGATTCTCAACAAAGATGGTACCGTTAACCGGGGCATACAGAACCGCGCCGAAATAAAACAGCACCGCTTTTTCACCATGCGAAAGCCTCTTCGCCCCATAAGCGCTGGAATCACCGTCGCGGGCGAACAATAGCGCGCCCCCCTCGCGAAGCACATGGTTGTCTGTGAAAATATCCTGCCATTGACGCACAACAACATCGAGCTTCGATTCTTCAAGCGCCACATTCTCACCTCGCGCATGGCTAACCTTGTATTCCACAAGTTTTTCCATCTCCTCGTTAAGCAGCAGGAGCATAAGCCGCTCAAACATCGAAGATGCCTCTGTGCGCAGGAATCTGCCAGACGTAAGCGCACGGTTATACACACTGTCGACCGACTCTCCGGCAACCTGGGTCGGCGACGTGTTGCATATTGCGTCGAGCGCCGACAGATGGAAACTGCTTTCACCCAATGAATGCTCAAGCCAATCAGTGAAACGGGTCTTGCCACTTCCATTAGCGCCGATAATAGTTATGCGGCTGACATCGGCCGGCAGATGTATGCCTTCGCCATTTGATTTCGGAGGAAGAATCATGGTGTCAGATTTTATGGGTAAACCGGTAAACTACAAAATGTAATAATATACAAACCGGGGTAGTAACAAAGACCAACCATCAGTCAAGGAAACGGGATGTCAGACCGCCATATGCATCAATGCGGCGATCGCGCAAAAACGGCCACCACCGGCGCACGTTTTCAGACCTTCCTAAATCCATTTCCACAATCGCGTTCTCCTCTCTATCGGAAGGAGACTGATGGATGAATTCCCCCTGCGGCCCGGCAACAAAACTCGACCCCCAGAAAAGGATTCCGTTTGTCTGACCCGACGGGTCAGGTTCATGCCCTACCCTGTTTACGGCAACCACAGGCAGACCGTTGGCTATGGCATGTCCGCGCTGCACCGTTATCCAGGCCTGGCGTTGGCGTTCCTGCTCCTCCGGAGTGTCTGACGACTCCCAGCCTATGGCTGTTGGATAAATCAGAATCTCAGCTCCACGGAGAGCCATCAGCCGGGCTGCTTCCGGATACCACTGATCCCAGCAGACAAGCACGCCCAGTTTACCGACAGATGTCTGTATAGGCTCAAAGCCGATATCACCGGGTGTGAAATAAAACTTTTCATAATATGCCGGATCGTCAGGAATATGCATTTTCCTGTATTTCCCGGCAATCGTTCCATCCGCTTCAAACACCACGGCTGTGTTGTGGTATAACCCCGGGGCGCGACGCTCAAACAATGATGTCACTATAACCACACCAAGTTCCTTTGCAAGATGCGCATAGAGATCGGTGGTTTCCGACGGAATCGTCACCGCCAGACCACATAAATCAACATTCTCCGTCTGACAGAAATACAACGAATCATGCAGCTCCTGGTTTACAATCAATCGCGCACCGGCCGCGGCCAGCGCCCTCGCTTTGTCGGCCAGACGCGCACGGTTATCGCACACATCCCCGCTGTTATGTTGCTGTATGATTCCGATTTTCAAAGTCTTTTCCATAAAGTCTTGTCGGTAATGTTTTAATCAGTAAATCTATCGTCAGACGCGCAGTATTCCTGCCGGCAGCTGCATCGTGGCGCAATGCAGAGACCCATGCTGGCGTATTAATGCACGGCAGTCTACCGTAACGATTTCCCTGTCATGAAAAGCGACTGCAAGCATCTGCCGGGCCAGGCGGTCATTGTCAGGTTGGCCATAGACCGGCATCAGCACTGTCTGAGGAGTAATCAGAAAATTGGCATATGTTGCCGGAAGCCTGTTTCCATCCTCATCATAAATCGGATCAGGAAGCGGCAATGCTATCAGATTATACGGATTCCCCTCTATGGTCTTCAACCGCTTTAGTTCCTCCTCCATCAGGTTAAGCTCATTGGCGTGAGAATCAGCTGGATTGTAGCTTTTTACATAAAGAATCGTATCTTCAGGTGCAAACCTGGCAAGAGTGTCTATGTGGCTGTCTGTATCATCCCCGTCCAGATGACCATGATCCAGAAACAGCACACGACTCATCCCGATAGTCCGGTTGAAATAATCAGACAGCTGCTCCTTGGTCACCGCTCCGTTGCGGTTAAGCGACAACAGACATTCAGATGTCGTCAGCATAGTGCCGGCTCCGTCTGATTCCATTGAGCCACCCTCGAACACGAAACCCAACGCAGGCCTGTAATCACGAGTCAGCAAACCCGCATTGACCATCCTGAGATTCACCATGTTATCAAGATTGGCCGCAAATTTCAATCCCCAGCCATTGAACTGGAAATCAACTATAGAAGGCTTCCCCTCCACTTCCATGGTTATAGGCCCGTAATCACGAACCCATGTGTCATTAGTCTCTGTTTCAAACACCAGCACCTGGTCTGCAGGCAAATCGCCAAGCTGCCCACGAATCCTCGCCGCATCAGGCGTTACCACCACAAGCCGCAAACCGCTGTCAACCACTATAGCCTTGGCTAAGTTGCGGTAACACGACTCGATTTCGTCGAGCATCGACGCCCAGTCCGTACCTTCATGCGGCCATGCAATCATTACTGCATCATAGGATTCCCATTCTGCCGGCACACGGAGCACGGTATTATTTTTCACATTATTCGTCATTCATCAAAATCGCTCAAATTATCCCACACCTCTTCACGGTCACTGAGATACTCTTCGCAGAAATCCACAAAACCGTTGCGCTCATTATTACCAACTTCATGACACCATTCGCGGTAGGCTTTGTGCAAGTCTTCATCGACCCCAATCATTTTCTTAAATTCCGCCTCGGCCATATCAACACTTCCGGCCTGTTGCAGCACATCTATGAAAATATCGGTTATATCTTTCATGGCATTTCTTAAAACAGCGGGAATGTCGATGTTGTCAGAACATATTTGCGGCGGAACTCGCTATTGGTCATGCAGAACATCAAAATCCCCTGTATCAGAGTCACTATCTGCCAGATGCCACATGTCACAGCCGTGAGTAAAATAGTGATGATACCACCACCGATTTTTCCTAAATAAAAATACTGAACCCCGATAGAGCCTAACAGAATAGCGAGCAATGCCGCCACTCCACGGCTTTTACCTTCCGGCCCGCAACTGTCGAAAGCATTGTTCCGGTCGTAATAGGGCTCCTGATAGGAGCCACCGGCCTCTTGGTTATCATATGCATTCTGACTTTCATATGAAGAGGTTTGGCCATAAGGATTATGCCCTTGCGGCTCTGACCGGTTAGGTTCATACGATGCTCCATCATTGACAGACTCATTCGATATCAGATCCCGCTGGCAATAGCGGCAATATGTAGCCTCATCCCTGATTACTTCCCCACAATAAGGACACTGTTTCATAACTTCAACTTTGATTGGTTGCAACACCGTAGCCATAATTATCTGGCACAGGTGCAAATAATTTTTCTATTTACCACAAAAGTAAAAAATATTTTCTACTTCCGCCTAATCATTTATATTAAAAACCTATAATGGCACTTATGTTGTAACAGAACCTCTGTTGAGCACTTTGACCGTGACACCTATCTGGCTATCATATGGTGCCGCCCCGTCGAGCCTCGAGACAATGCATCTGAACGCATGTCCCCACCCCATCATAAACATAACGGCAACAAACTCGTTGTTGCCGCGCGGAATATATCCGAGTTTATATTGTTTATCCTCAGCTTCATACCACAGACTCACGGCAAAACGGTCATGAGAGTTTTCCGGCTCATAACGCATAGCCAGCGTAGTTCCGACCGACAGGTATGGCCATGCATCATCAGCGTCGTAGAACTGACGCCCCGCAACCGTAGTCGCCAACAGATAAACCGAGTCAATCATGATAGTACGATTTATTTCTTATCATCGCTCCCAGCTTCCGACCGGTCAGCGTCAGATTCCGGCGACTCGGATGACTGTGGTATAGGCGGTATTGATGCCGGAGGCACAACGGTCTTTGCATTTCCGCCGGCCAAAGTCGATGAAACCTCAGTAGCTTCCACCTCTACCACATGGTTATCCGTGTCGACCGATTGACCGCCTTTTGCTGAATCCTTTTCAGAAACAGATTTTTCCGCAACCGCTTTTTCGGCGGCCTCACGGGCTGCAAGAATCTCATCTGTGCGTGAAACCCATTTACGCTTTCCGAAAATACGCTCCACATCTTCGGTGAAAATAACCTCGCGGCTGAAAAGCACCTCTGCCAGTTTATTGTGCTCCTTGGCATATTGGAGAAGCAGATTCTTTGCCCGCTCATACTGCTCGTTGATGATGCGCGACACCTCTTCGTCAATCATCCTTGCCCGGTCTTCACTATATGGCTTTGAGAAACCGTAAGCCTGACCGGTCGAATCATAATAAGACAAGTTAGGCAAACGCTCGCTCATTCCGTAATAAGTCACCATGGCATAAGCCTGTTTGGTTACACGTTCAAGGTCATTGGCAGCCCCTGTTGATATATGCCCTAAGAACAGCTCTTCAGCCGCACGCCCACCGAGGGTGGCACACATCTCGTCGAGAAGAGCCTGGGTGGGAGTAATCTGACGCTCTTCGGGAAGATACCATGCGGCACCAAGCGCTTTGCCTCGAGGAACAATGGTTACTTTGATAAGAGGATTGGCGTAGCGGAGATTCCATGAAACTGTGGCATGGCCGGCCTCATGACAGGCTATGGAACGTTTTTCCTCATCTGTAGTGATTTTTGAACGTTTCTCAAGGCCGCCGATTATGCGGTCGACCGCATCTATGAAATCCTGCCGCTGCACAACAGCTTTATTATGGCGGGCGGCGATAAGTGCCGCCTCGTTACACACATTTGCAATATCAGCACCGGAGAAACCGGGAGTCTGGCGTGCCAGAAGGTCAATATCCACACTGTCGTCAATCTTGATATTTTTCAAATGCACCTTAAAGATGGCAACACGGTCGTTGAGTTCGGGCAATTCCACATATATCTGCCTGTCGAAACGGCCGGCACGCAGCAATGCCTTGTCGAGAATATCAGCACGGTTGGTGGCGGCTAGGATAATCACACCGCTGTTAGTGCCAAAACCATCCATCTCAGTCAGTAACTGGTTGAGGGTGTTCTCCCTCTCATCATTGGCTCCCATGTTCGGATTCTTGCCACGGGCACGCCCTACAGCATCGATTTCATCAATGAACACTATGCAGGGGGCTTTTTCTTTCGCTTTCTGGAACAGGTCACGCACACGCGATGCGCCGACACCCACAAACATCTCAACAAAATCAGAACCTGACATTGAGAAGAACGGCACATTTGCCTCACCGGCTACTGCTTTAGCCAGCAAAGTCTTACCGGTTCCCGGAGGGCCTACCAGCAAAGCCCCTTTGGGAATCTTGCCACCCAGGTTCGTATATCTTTGGGGGTTCTTAAGAAACTCCACTATTTCTTCGATTTCCGTTTTGGCTTCGGAAAGGCCGGCCACATCCTGGAATGTGACTTTCATGGCGTTATCCTTGTCAAACACCTGCGCTTTCGATTTCCCCACACTGAACACGCCGCCGGGGCCGCCGTCGCGGTTAGTCATACGGCGCATAATTATGAACCAGAACGCAATCAGCAACAGAATCGGGCCGAAAGTCCAAAGGAATGATGTCAGGTCGCTGCCCTCGTCATAATCAACCGGGCCGTTATAAACACCCTGCTGCTTCCAATAGTCGATTTTACGCGCGAATTCGTCGGTCGACGGCAACGTGGCTGTGATATTGGCCCGCGCCCCCTCCTTATACTGGCTTTTCTGAAACACCGCCTTCGCCAGAGAGTCTGAGAGCTGTGCTTCAGCAACCCCCTTGCGCTTATCCACAACTATTCTGGTGATGCCATGCGACCTGGCGTTAACCGAATCGGTGATATAATTCTCAAATTCTGAATATGACACCTTTTTGGTTATGGAATTATCGTCGAGATAAAACATGCCGAAAAGAAACAACAGCACGAATGCATACATCCAATACATGCTGAACTTTATCTGGGGCCGCTTATTTTTTCCGGAGGGTTTCAAATCCGCCATAATTATCTATTCTGGTAAAATATGTGAAGTTCGTTGTTTCAAGAATTGTGTTTGCAGGAAAAATCCCGACACACGATTTGACAGTCAAGGCCTGGTTGTCAGTCAAGGTCTGGCACCTCTGTGATTACAGCATCAGCCCAAAGCTCCTCAAGATTGTAATGCAGCCGGTCTTCAGGCACAAACACATGAACCATAACCGACCCATAGTCGACTACAATCCAGCGTGCATTTCGATACCCGTCATAATTATATGGCTTTATACGATGGTTCTCTAAAAGGGATTCCCGTATGTTATCAGCTATAGCCGACACTTGTTGTGGAGTGCGCCCTTCACAGATAACAAATTCCCTGCAAGGTGCAGATTCGATTTCTGAAAGGTCTACAACGGCGATCGCCCGGCCTTTTTTGTCCTGTATCGCATCTATGATGAATTGGGTCAGTTGTTCGTCTGAGATTTCAGCCATCGGCTTGCTGTTGTTAATGGTGGTTTCTGTCATTAGTCTTATGTGATGTTTATGCCGACGGAAAACCGCCGCATGTAGCCGGCTCCTGATTACCGGACTGATTTATATGCCACAAAGTTAATTAAAAAAATGCAATGGAGCCATCAGCTGACGCCCCTCTTGTTTTCTTATTAAACAAAAATCTTGCCAAAAAGTAGGAACGGAGGTGAATAAATGTAAAATGTCATTCAAACCGCAGAGGTTTCACCGGCGATAGACGGCTGATTATGGCAGTGGGAATAAGCATGATAGCAAAAGCCACGGCAATAATACCTGCATTCAACAACAACCAGTCTGACAAAGAGACCATCACAGGCACATGGCTCAGATAATACGACGCAGGATCCAAAGGCATTATATGGAAACTGCCTTGAAGCCATATCAGCAACAGGCTGGCAACATTCCCGGCCAAAAGCCCCATGGCAGTCACTCTGAAACCAAGACGCATAAACACAGCCCTGATCGAAGCGTCGGTGGCGCCAAGAGCTTTCAAAACTCCAATCATCTTGATTCTCCGAAGAATGATGATGATTACACACGACACCAGCATAAATCCGCTGACACATCCCATAAGAATCAGAATCACAACCACATTGGTGTCAAGCAGTTCTAGCCAGTTGAAATATACAGCTCCGGAAGAATAGACCGTTGTAACCGCCAGGCTTTGCGGAAGACGTCCCGAAGCAAACGCATCATTGAGGCGCCTCTGCATCTCACGGGCAACAGGAATGATGCTTTTCTCAGCAAGCCCCGAAATCTCAACCGAAGCCCCCTCATCTTTTTCATATCCGCTAAGCCTGGCAAGAGCCCCGAACGGAGCGAACACAACCATATTGTCATATTCACCGAAGTCACTGCGATATATGCCACGTATGTCAAACTTACGAGGGCGCACCCCTTCAGGTGTGATAAAATATGCATCAATCCTATCGCCCGGTTTAAGGTTGAGTTTTCCGGCCATTACCTCGGAAACCGTGATGCCGCGCGAATCGGCGTTGTCAGGCAACTCCCCTTCCACTAATATCGAGCGCTCGAAACTGTCGTCATGCCCATCGCCGTAACCACGGAGCAACACTCCGAGAAAATCGTCGGATGTCTTCAATATCCCCGGATAAGAAGCGGTCAAGGCCACACTCGGATTCTTCCGGGAACGAGATTCCACATAATCACCCCCCTGCGCATCAATGATGGCAGCCGACAGTTCATGCCGCAACTCATCATCAAGTCTGACAGCCTGCCCTTCCGAACCGTAATAACCGGCCAAAGGCACAACGGTTATCTGGGAATCGAACCCCATGATTTTGTGTCGGATTTCGTTTTTAAACCCCTTGACAACAGCTATCGAGAGCATCATAACCGTAAACGACACGGCTATGCCGCAAACAGCCACAACAATGGCCGGAGGCCGGTTGCGGCGGTTTCCGTCGCGAAGCGACAGACGGCTGCTTATAAACGAACTAAACGACATTTCAGGTACAAAGCTACGAATTATCAGGCTAACGGCAAAGAACCATCCACCCCTTTTGAGTTGTTATAATGTCAAAGCTGTCGCGCCGGTATATATGTCCGGGGCAAATCCGGTCAGACCATTCAAAAACCGACAGTGTTTGTTTCAACTTTGCTTTCATCACTGGCATTTTGCAGGTCGACATGCACCAAAAGCAAATCGGCCATCAGGCAAAAGCTAAAATAAAAAGGGATTATGAAATATCGCATATCATTGCATTCTCCATGCACAGCCGGGATTATGTCGGCATTATTTTTTAGCACAGCGGGATACATCGGAGCAAAAGCACAGGCACCGGTCACCCAAACCGATTCGGTCACAACCCAGATTGCTGACACTGCAGTTGTGTCCTCCTCTAATTCGACCGTCGTCGTAATCGATGACCTCGTGGTCAAAAGCATACCGGTGGCATCGATAGGCCATGATGACGACCCTGAGGCCATAAAGGAAGCCGAAAGCTACAACCCGCCAGAAGCACCTAAATTCCATGTTGACATGGCACAGAGTGCCCGCGACACCCTGGCCATAATTTCCGGCTACCCCCACACAATTTACGGCCGCAAAGCATCGTGGACATATTCCGACCCATGGTGGCACGGACTGTGGATCAACACAGCAATATATGCAGGGGCATTCGTCGGGACGTTGTTCGTGCTAGAACTGCTTCCAGAAGACGCAACAGCCTGGAACAGGGCCGAATTAAACCGCGTGCCATTCTACAAACGCTGGTTTGAGAACGTGTTTAAGAAAGGCCCCGAATGGGATCACGACCTTTTCATTTTCAACTATGTGCTACATCCGTATGCAGGTGCAGCATATTTCATGAGCGCCCGCTCCTGCGGCTTCAATTTCTGGCAGTCAATGCTATATAGCGCTTTTATATCGAACATCGGCTGGGAATTCGGCATTGAGGCCTGCATGGAGCGCCCGTCATATCAGGATCTGGTCGTCACCCCTGTCGTTGGCAGCCTCATCGGAGAAGGATTCTACAGGCTGAAACGTCTGATTGTCGAAAACGACTACTATCTGCTCAACTCGCGCCTTCTCGGACACATCGTCGCCATGTTCCTTGATCCGGTCAACGAATTGGTAGGCCTGCTCAGCCCAAAGTCCTCATGCCGGAGCTTGGGCCCAGGATGCATCCAGTCACAACCCCTGTTAATCCCCTCCCCGGCTCCCGGTCAGTCTTCGGCCTTCGGCATCAGCGTCTCCGCCACATTTTAAAGAAAGATTTCTCTGACTGAATAATTGCTTATGGCTGGTTATTTTCAATTTATTGCTGTCCGATAAAACTTTTTGAGGCAAAACAAAATTAGGACTGGCACCTATTGCAGGAGTCAGTCCTTTTAGTTTAGTTTGTGTTCGCCAAAACATTTTCTAAACTATGCCCAAAAGTAGTC
>Ga0209064_1000394_pt1 | contig 99903 bp, 104 predicted proteins | sample Inofromicrocosms_FD_187498 | JGI IMG/M metagenome (GOLD analysis project Ga0209064, IMG submission 187498) | Mouse cecum microbial communities from Vienna, Austria - Inoculum for glucosamine and mucus D2O microcosms (SPAdes) (version 2) | ecosystem: Host-associated > Mammals > Digestive system...
TACCGCTATTTCGATGAGATCAATGCTGATCCGATTGTCTATCATTGGACATATAAAATGGACGAAATTGATCCTGATGAAGCGGCAGCTTTTTAAACTATCAACAACTTAATATTTGCTGTACTAGTATGCAGCCCGTATGACGAAACTGAAATAGGCTCAATAAAAGAAACGTTGAAAAAATACAATGATGCCAATATAGTTGTTCTGCCAAAAGAAAATGCGGATGAGGATGTACTATATACTTTAGGTTATACAAGAATGGGTATCACAGAAGAGTATGAAATATACAAATTTGTACCAGACTTGGGAAAATACACTGTTACTCAGTTTGCTACCGTAACAGAATTACAGAGTATGATATATATTATAACCGATTGGGAAGGTCACTTGATTATAGTAGACGGTGGGTGGAAAGAAGATGCGAAGGGACTTCTTAATTTGATTATGGATCATGGAGGAAGGGTAGACGCATGGATTATTACCCATCCGCATCCCGATCATGTTGGTGCTTTTAACGGAGTATATGCTTCCGGTAAAGTGGAAATTGGTACGATATATACAGTTCCAATGGATTATGAAATCTACAAAAGTAAAGCAAACTGGTGGGATGTGTTTGAGATATACGATGAATTTGTTAATCTGACTACAGGATCGGATAATCTCGTCTATTTAAATGAAGGCGATGAAATAGATTTGTTTGGGTTAAAAATGGAGGTTTTTCATTCCTTTGATTCGGAAGAAATGGCGGAGGATACGGATCCTTGCAATAACGGAGGAATGATATTTAAATTAAGTGCAAAGCATGATTCCATATTGTTTTTGGCGGATGTGGGAGCGGCATATTCAGCAAAGCTTTTAGATAAGTGGGGAGACAAGCTGAAGGCTGATTATGTTCAAATGGGACATCACGGTAATGGCGGAATGGATGAGAGCGTTTATCGGATGATTGCACCGAAAGTGGCTTTTTTTGATGCACCGGAAAGCTTAATGCAAAATGTAGAATTGAATGCACCGGTAAAAAGGGCATTGATGGAATCATTGGGAGCTGAAATCTTGTATTATGCAACATCGCCGAATACCATAGTTATGGAATAGAAAACAGTAAAGGGATAGTGCAAAGGTTACCAATGGAGAGCAGGTGTCTATGATAAATCTGCGAAGATTCAGGAAGGAATAGTATTTACCACGGAAGAAAAATAAGGTATACTTAAGATAGTCGCAAAAGATATTTTTACGGGTATATCAAAAACAGGAGGATATAAAAATGGCAGTTGTAGAACAATTAATCCGTTCAGAAGAAGACGGTTCCGTGAGCTTTGGAAACCACACTTTGGCAGCAAAGGCGAAGCTGGAGGATTTTTCCCATGGAGGAGATCTTTATAAGGTAAAGACCTTCCAGACTATGACAAAGCTGGAAAAAAACGGAATGTTTTTATATGAATCAGTGCCGGGTACCAGCGTCAATGAATTGAAAGAGACTGCTGAAGGAATGAATTTTAAGGTTGAAGGCAGTGAGGATGCACAGATTACCCTGGGCTTAAAGGATGATACGGAGTATGAGGTTTTTGTAGGCGGCGAGAGCATCGGCAGGATGAAGACCGGATTTGGCGGGAAGCTGAGCCTTAGCGTGGAGCTTGTTGATATGGGCGAAGTAGACGTAAAGGTAACAGAGGTATAGATATGGCAAAAGGAAAAGCGTCCAGTGCTTTCTTTTGTCAGAACTGTGGCTATGAAGCTTCTAAATGGATGGGCCAGTGCCCGGCCTGCCGTACATGGAACTGCTTTGTGGAAGAGCGGATTACAGTAAAGAGCAGCCCGGCAGCAGGCAGTGCAAAAGCGGTTTCTTCCGGCAGAAAGCCGGTGGAGCTTAAAGCAGTTACCAGCGGTAAGGAAGAACGGTTTGCAACTGAAATTGAAGAGTTTGACAGGGTGTTAGGGGGCGGCATTGTCCCCGGCTCCCTGACATTGGTAGGTGGAGATCCCGGTATCGGGAAATCCACTTTACTTTTACAGGTTTGCCAGAAGCTGGCGGCAAAAGGGAAAGAAGTATTATACATATCGGGAGAAGAATCCCTGGCACAGATTAAGATGCGGGCGGATAGAATCGGAGATTTTACAGAGCATTTTAAGCTGCTTACGGAAGTGAATCTGGGAACCATTTCGGATGTAGTAAAATCCGAAAAGCCGGAAGTGCTGATCATTGACTCTATTCAGACGATGTACAATGAGGAAGTCAATTCAGCCCCGGGAAGCGTTTCTCAGGTAAGGGAATCCACGGGAATTCTTATGCAGCTTGCCAAGGTGGAAAATATTGCCACGCTGATTGTGGGACATGTGACGAAGGAAGGTACTGTAGCTGGGCCCAGGGTTTTAGAGCATATGGTGGATACGGTCTTATATTTTGAGGGAGACAAGCAGGATATTTACCGTATTTTAAGAGGAGTAAAAAACCGTTTTGGCTCTACCGACGAAATCGGCGTCTTTGAAATGGGAGAGGCAGGGCTGATTCAGGTTAAAAATCCTTCTGAATTTTTAATAAGCGGAAAGCCGGAAGGCGCAAGCGGTTCGGTTGTAACCTGTTGTATGGAGGGAACAAGGCCCATGCTTTTGGAGGTACAGGCACTGGTCTGCGACACCAATTTCCAGATTCCCAGAAGACAGGCTGCGGGCTGTGATTTCAACAGGATGAATTTGCTAATGGCGGTTATTGAGAAAAGAATGCGGATGCCCTTAGGAAGGGAAGACGCCTATGTAAATTTTGCCGGCGGCATGAGGATTTTTGAACCTGCAACGGATCTGGCAGTGGTTATGGCACTGGTTTCCAGTTACCGCAATAAGCCTGTAGATGACGATATGCTGGTATTTGGCGAGGTGGGACTGAGCGGAGAGGTCAGAGGCGTGGCTATGGCAAAGCAGCGCATACAGGAAGGCAGAAAACTGGGATTTACCAGCTGTGTTGTGCCTTATGCTAATGCAAAGCAACTGACAGATGTGGAAGGGATTAAGATATATACTGTGAAAAATATTATGGAGGCAGTAAATATCATTCATGATTGAGCCTTTTCAAGGGGGAATAACATGGTGTGTTCCGTCAATAAGGAAAATGTCGAATTTTGACAGAAAAGCAAGATAGTGCAATTTGTGCGCAAAATATTTGTAGAAAAAAGTGCTTTCAGGATATATACTAAATATAGTTTAACGGAAGTTAAACTTGCTAATTAGCAATTCCGGAAGAATTCCCCTTTTACACAAACAGGTAAGCTGAAAGCGTAAGCTTTCAGCTTATTTGTTTGTGTAAATAACAATTTATATTTTTATTGTTGGAATTTGCGTTTAGAAGAGTTAAATAAAAATATTTGGAATCCTTTATAGAGGGTATAAGTGGATGAAATTTATTGAAAATGTTACCTCGGTAGGATATAATAACATTTAAAAGAAATAAGACCAATTAGACAAATGTCAAAAATAGAAGATACATATTTGTCAATTCTGTTGATTAAAATAAAAGACATTTCTGGAAATTCTATTAAAGAAAAGTTGTAGCTGCCTGAGAATGAAACATTTTAATGTATCTGGGCAGTTGTTACCAAAGATTTTTTAACGAAATTATTATTGGGAAGAAAATATAAAAAGATTTCTAAAGGATATTCCCGGATTGAAATAGAAAAATTCATTCAGATTCCTATTCTGATATTCCCATGGCAGCGATAGCTAGAAAGCATTTATTGTTAAAAAAGTAAAATACTGAAGTGGAAAATTTTTGAGATTTAGGCTGAAGAAGAGAAGGGATATATGGGATGAGTATTAAAGAAAGAATTAGAAAACTGAAGCCGCTGGAAGTATGTCTGTTTATTATTTTTGCGGGGCAGTTATTAATATCGATATATTTTAATGTTGCTTTACTGGGGGAGCATATGGGATATGATTCGTCCTGGTCTTATCTGAAAGCAAGCTTGGTGTGGCGAGAAAAGGCCTTGTTATCCAATGTATGGACAGAACAGACAAATGTATTTTGGGACAGTTCCATGCCGTTGGCTTCTCTTTTATATGGAATAACAGGAAATTTACTGGTATCCTATGGCATTGCCAATACCATTGTTTTAATTGGGCTTATATGGTGTATGTATGGTATTGTAAAGGACCTGCAGATGGAAAGGAGTATACGGCTGATTTGTGTTAATCTGCTGATTTGTCCCTATTTGGTAAATGACTTTGTTTTACACAATGATCTGGGATATTTTAGTTGTCTTATCAGCGGCTCTGCGTTTTACAGTGTGAGAGTTTTGCTTTTCCTAATGATTGTAAAAGTCATTATTAATTTGCAGAAAGAAAAAAGATTGTATTTTTATATGGTTTTTTCCCTGTTCTTATGTATTCTGACAGGAATATCAACCGGAGCGTTTATGACAATAATTCTGCTATTTCCCTGCATTGTGTATTTTATTGAAATTGTTTGGATTGATAATAAACTGTCTGCCTTGAAACGGCCGGAGGCTATATATGTATATATATGTCTGCTCTGCAGTTTGCTGGGGAAAGTGATAGGGGAAAATGTTTTAAATATAGCAACATTTGATTCCACCAGGACTTGGATCAGTATTGAAAAAATATGGACAAATATTGGATCAATCATACAGGGATTCATGGTGCTGCTGGGAGTTTTACCTTTATTTGATACGGAAATCCCGATTTTTTCCCGTGAAGGACTTTATAGAGTATTTCCAATATTCATTTTTGTGATTGTGGTTATTGCTTTTATTTTCTGTATGGTAAATTGTTTGAAAAATTTGAAGAATGCAGATAGAAGACTGTTATTTTTCTGTAATATCGTAGTGTGTAATTTTATCATATTCAGCTTATATAATTGCACATATGGCGGGACTGAAAGTCTGTTTGAAGCCAGATATCTGATTTGTGCCTATATAGCGATGATTATTTTAGTGGGCTATTTTTTAAGAAGGCTGGATAAAAAGATGATTTTCACTCTATGTCTGGAGGGAGCATTGATTCTGGGCATATTGGGAACAGATGTGGTATCGGATTATAAGTATATGAAGACTACGAATGATTTTATGCAAATGTCTGAGATTAAAGAAATCGTGGAGACAACAGATGCAGAGTTGGTTTATTGCTGGGGAAATTCCCTTAATATATTAGAGAGAAATATGAGGGTATATGATTTATCCAGAATATATAAGTCTATAGCTGATGTAGGAGGATTCCTTCACTGGGGGGATTATCTGTATTATGAAAATAACGGGGATTATACCGGTCCTACTGTCATGATTGTAGATTTGGCAGGCACTACGATACCGGAGGATGTTTTGAACCACTATAGCCTCATAGGGACAACGGATTTGGTAAATATATATTATTGTCAGGATAATCCTATTGACTTTAGTGTAGGGGAATAAAGGGTTCTGAAATAATTGTTCCGTTTGGTTGTCAATCATTCCGTTATAGATAAGATTGCTAAAAAAATAAAGGTACAATAAAATATTAGAGAATTCTTTTTTAGGGCTTGCGCAAGTTAAGCATGATATGCTATAATCATTTTCGGTGGTTATAGAGAGGAATAGTACAGCGGTAGTGCGGCGGTCTCCAAAACCGTTAACGGGGGTTCGATTCCCTCTTCCTCTGCTAAAGAACTCCTGAAAACCTTGTGGATATGGTTTTCAGGAGTTCTTTCATTTTATGATAAAAAATCAACAGTTAATTTAAAATGAAATCAGATATGTATTATGATTTATTGAGAATGTTTTTTAATTCGTTGATTTCATCCTGCTGCAGCTGTACCATTTTTATTAAGTAAGGGACTAATTTTGAATAATCAATTCCAATTGCTTCAATGGCCTTTTCGTCATCATCTGTACAATTAACATCGCCAATCACACAGGAGGGGATGATGGGAGCAACATCCTCAGCCAGCAATCCTCTGCATTCGGTGCCGTTTTCTTTGTTTTTATAGTCGTATGTTACAGGACTGAGTAACAAAATTTTTCCGGCTTCTTCGTTGGACATTTCTTCAATATTTTCTTTGATTCTTTTAGATGAAGACTGAACAAAATTAGAAGCATGGATGGGAGCTCTGGCTGTGTTAGTGTTATTTGATACATAACATGAGCCAGCAGTGATCAAATATGTGTCTGCTTGCTCACTTCCAACGGTGCATTGGCCGTCAGATTCCATGATAAATTTGCATTTCCAATTTTCCCAATCACTTAAAAGATAAATGCCGGAACCGACGGCAGCTCCTAATTTGGGTTTTAAGGCTAAACATCCGGGAAAATTTCTATCTCCGATATAAACATCGTCTCCGACTAAATTCCAGGTATTATTTGCAAAATTTAGTGCACCTGACATGGTTCCGCCTGATTTCAGAATAAAATCAGAAGCGTGTTTATTATCCACGGTATCAGAATTACCCCCATTTGCAGGAAGTGTTGTTGGAATTGCCACCGATTTTGCTGCACTGCCGTCATAGGTCCCCGTAACTCCGCCTGTAAAGGTAAGCTTTTGAGGGTTTTTCAGAGAATCAGGTTTGTTGGATAAATCGTTGTAGTTTCCGGAAAAAGCGTCATTTCTGATTTCCTCAATAGCAGTCTGAACATTAGTGGCAGTAAGGGTGGTTTTTGCATTGTCGAAAGCGATAGAACAGGCATTTTCCAAGACAATGCCTGTATCATCAGTTATATAATATACAGTTCCGTTATTTTTTTCCGCTTCGCTTAAAGCATCATATTCGACTTTTGTTAATTCTCTACCTTTACCGACCTGATTGATGCTTTCTGTTAAAGTGGTGTCTGTAATATTTCCGTTTTCATCCACCATGTTTACTGTATCGGAAGAAGTAAAATAGGAAATAAGCTGATATCCATCAGTGGTTTTTAAATATTTTTTGAATTTTTTATAGCCTGAAAGTATGCTCATTTTGTTCTCCTTAATGTTTAATAGCTTTATTTGGAATTTTTATATTATTTTGTATATACTTTTACAATGGTCTCTAATAGTGAAAAAATGTTAATGAGATAAACAGCAATTTAAGTTCATGCTTAATATACAAGGGAACCATAAATTTCAACACAGAAAATGCTGCAAGTACGCCTGCGGGTATCTATTCTACTGGTAACAATGCCAATTCAACATTTGGAATACAGAAGTATTCTATTTTGTACAAAACAACAGCTAGCAGTTTTAATGGGGCATTCTTTATCTGTTACCAGAACGATGATGTTCATGGGGGACTATAAATATATAGAAATACAAATAATAAATTTACAAAGGTTACCTATGATTTATAAATTAGAAGTTATGTTAATAGTGTAATCCCCTTTTATTTCTCCGTTCTCTATCAAGTGATATTGTAGCCTGCCAACATGAGTCGCTATTCTTAAGAAGCACCCCCTATTAGAATGGTCTTGCCTTGCGATTATACAAAAACTCTTAGTGCTGCCATCGCCAAGAAATCCAATCCAAAAAGTGTTTGCATTTAATTTACTAAAAACAGTCAGTATATCGGTTTCGATGGTTGAGCTACATATTTTCGCAACCGGATATCCGTTTGCATCCACCGTAAAAGGATTCAATAAATTGCTGTTTATCTCAGCAACATCATTTTTTACCTCCTCAATAGCCTCCTGAACATTATCAGCCTCAAGACCCGTATCAGTATTATCAAAAGCTACAGATTTTGCACTATCCGTACTTCCGGCAAATAATATACCGTTTTTATAAATTTTTCCCATGATATATTTCCTCCCAAATTAGTATTCTAACAGCCAGAAAGAACCGTCTTCCTGTTCGGTGGGTTCTTCCGGAGAAATTGTTTCGCCATTGCCTTCTATGCCTTTGGACATCTGCCACCAGTTTTCATTATCGTGCACAGGGGCAATGCCTGTTACGGCTTTTAATGCGCAAAAGGTGCTGCCTTTATATGTAACGCAGTCTTTTTCTTCATAGGTTGTCAGTTCGTCGTAGTCGCCTTTATAAACAAAAGAAATTTTTCCAATGTCAGTCATTATATTGTTACCTCCCATAATAAGTGTCCGTTGTTATTCAAAGTCCAATGAAAACGCCCGCCGGAGTAGGAGAGCATACCGGAAGTATGGTCAAAATAGAATTGAGGCGTAGTGCTTGCCAGGGCGTCTTCAATCTGCTTTAGGCTGTTTTGGGTTTTTTCATCAATCTGATTCAGTAAATCACTAGCCCTTCTGGCACTGGAAGCTGACTGCAATGAATAATAATATGAATTATCCGATGCATCGCCTTCCCGCACGGTTCCTTCTGTGCCGATGGCATAGCTTTTTGATAATTCGGCATAATTTAAAGCATCAGCAGCCTTGTCAGATGCAGCGTTTGCTGAGTCTGAAGCTGATTCCTGTAATAAAGCTGTTTCGTTCTTATAGACTTCCGTCATGTCCATATAGGATTTTGTAGTATCCATATGGTCAGAGGACAATTGTGAATAGTATTTGGAATTATCCGTATCCTCGCCTTCGCGCATACCTGTTTCGCCTATGGCCCAGCTTTTGGAAAGCTCGGAAGAGGATAAGGCATCTGCGGCGCTTAAACCGGCCTGTGATGCAGAATCGGAAGCATCTGCGGCGCTTGTGGCAGCCTGATTTGCACTTAGCTCGGCATTTTTGGCAGAATCCTTTGCAGATTCAACATTTTGATTGATAGTGTCAATGTTTTTGATAATGTCGGACAATTCCGTGAATTCATTGGAAGATGTAATATTATCAACATTAAATGATGCAGGGCTTACATAGATATTGAACGGAAATGATGTAAGGACTTCATTCTGTCCGTTTGTTTTATATAGGGCTATTTCGTATTTTCCCGTGCCTGCACTTGCTAAAATCTGACTGGTTAATTCCACAATGATTTCGCCATCGTCCGATATTTCACAGTGGTTGAATATAGTAGTTCCATCCGGTTTGTCGCCCCTTAAAACAGGTTCGATATCAGACAGATTGTAGGGAATCTGGTTGTCCAGCAAAGTGATGTGAACATAACGGGTCTGGTTGTCGCCCTGAACGGCACGAACATAGTTAAAATTGTTGTTGGTCGTCAGATCGGTTGTGATATAAGTAATAATAGGGTTCATTTCATCCCTCCTTAGTTAATATAAAGAGAGAACTGTTATCCTAAAAGGAGCAGTTCTCTTTCATAAGCTTATCTTAATCTTTTTTAAGATTGCTTAAATATTCATTTTCCTCTTCAGTTGTCATATTGTGTGCAAGAATGGAAACCTGGTTATAGTAGTCCTTCAAAACAGGTTCTAATAAATAGGGCGGGAGATTTGAACCGTTGATGGCATTTTCAATATTTTCCCGGCATTCTTTTATGATCAGGGATAAGGGTTTTCCATTTTGAGTTTTGCTTTCCATGGGAATAATTCCCTCCTTTACTGTGCTAAGTATTTATCGGATAAAAATTGCTTGATTACTTTACAAGCATCTAAAGCCTCGGTTTCCGAATCAGGGATGACGATGGTTTTTCTGATATTGGAATCCACAATATCCCCTGTTTCTTCGTTGATTTTAGAGTATGTGTAGGAGAGTCGTTCTCCTTCAGCAGTGGTAAAAGATGTAAAGCTTGTGATTTTATATTGCATAGTCTAATTCTCCTTCCAGTTCTTTTAAAATGAAATCTGATTCTGCTTCATAATTGGCAGATTCACTTGTGTCTGCATCCAATAAGTTATATGGAGAAAATCTAATTCCCATCATATCCTTTTGGGTATTTTTAATTTCCCAAGCAAATTCCATATAAGGCGTTCCACGTATAATGAAATAATCTTTCGTGGAATTTTTCATATCAACATACAAGTCTCCCATTCCATATTTGGTAATAAAGATTTTATATTGTGTCTGTTCTTCAACTGATTCATTAAAAACGGGATCAATCCAAATATAAATTTCTCCATGGGCATCTAATTGTGCAGTACCAATATCGCCAAACATTGGCGTAGGGGTTTCATAAGCATCTAAGCATATACTTCCATAACTTAATGTATCTACAAGTCGACTTTTACCTCCGCTGCCAGATACATAAAAGCTCCCGTTAACTTTAACTCCAAGAGAATTTACTTCCATATAAGTTGAACCAGAACTTCCTACAATAGCACCTGATGAACCTATTAGACAGGCTTTTCCATCTTTATTTCCGACATAATCACTATTACCATTGATACCTAAATTCCCATCTGTAAAACATAATTTAAATCTTTTGCTACTTAAATTATCATCAATATAACCACTTCCAATAGCGTTTCCTAGCCAATTGAAATCAGTGCCAAAGCTTCTGGCATCTATTCCACAATTAGCGTCAATATTGAAATCTTCCCCCCAGGTTCTTCCATCGATGATACAATTTCCTAATATTCTACAAGAATCTCCAATTGTAACATTTATAAAATTACCATTAGTAGCGGTAATATTATGAGTTTCAATTTTGCCTTTTATTGTAGCATTTTCAGCATGTAATACACCATCTTTTGTCACAGAAAACAAACCGTCGCCAGCCCAAAAAGCCCAATTACCATTACCATCAGCGTTCCATGTTCCGATACCGCATGAATTATATGATTCAGAATCTTTGTTCATGCTTCCTTTATAGGGGATTCCATTATATAATGCATATTTGGATATTTCCCATCCACCGATTTTCCCCGATTCCGTTGCAGTTAATGTTGTTGCAGTAATGTTACCTGTAATCGTTGCTTTTGATGCTGTCAGATTTCCGTCTTTATCAACAGAGAACGTTCCATTGCCATTATTAATTGTAGAACCCGTTATAGTTCCTCCATTAATGTTATTTCCATTAATAGTTCCCCCGTTAATGGTATTACCTTCAATTGTGGAACCGCCAATATATCCGGAAAGAACCGTTTCTGCAATCAATCCATAAGTATTAACAGATGTTCCATTAGATGTTATATACTGTATATGTCCCAAAGCAGTTCTTACAGTTTTCCAATTATCAGTAGTAAACAACAGATTAGAGCCGGTTAACGCCGTTTTTTCATTCGGAAATTCAGAATCAGAAGCATTATTCATAAACAATCCACGCTCATCAATTTCCATAGTAGACTTTGAATTGCTCAGGCTTACTCCGGCGTTGATCAGTCCGCTTGAGATTTTATTCTTTATATCAAAAGCATCCTCCGTCCCGTTGTTCCATTGAAACTTGTTAAAGGATACGGAAGTGGAAGCGGAAGCGGCTGTTGCCATGGCATCCACAGCAGTTGTAAAAATATCTTTATTCTTGTATTTATAAATACTGCCGAATGTCACGGAAAAGTTTTTCCTGTCTTCAAAATCAATGTCAAAGGAAAGGATTTTTACCTTCATATAATAATCGTCACGAATGAGAACGGTTATATAGTTGAACAAATCAAACTTGTCCAGCTGGTTTCTAAATTCCGGAAAGGCAAAGATATTCGCCATATCCATGGTAAAAGAAAACTGAGGCTGTGAAACCCTTGCCAATTCTTTTTTTCCGAAATCGAGAAAAGCCTGTTTCATTTCCAGTTCCTCTTCCTTGGACATGGCATCAGTTACCACATAATTGGAATCGGACAGGGTTTCTTCCCTGATAAATTTGCTTAAATATAACCATTGTTCTTTGGTAAAATTCTTTTGAATGTCAATCAGGGATATGATATTATCCATTTGGAGCGTTAAGCTTTTTTTACGCTTTTCAAGTTTCTGAATCTGAGATTTCCTTGTTGCAATTTCAGAATTGATATTTTGTAAAATATGATAGACGGGAAGGTACAATGACTTGTATTCGATTATCATGTGATCTTTATTATCGTCGTTGTTAGTATATGTCACACTTTTGCTTGTACCATCGTATTCCACTTTCTTAAGATTTCCATAGCCTTTTTGCATTAAAACAGACTGTCTGCCTTCATAGGCTTTTTTATAGGTTTCTAATTCTGTAAGGCAGTATTCTTTCCAAACTTCGGTATCTTCTGCCAATTCATCCGTTGTAACAAGCTGTCCGTCTTTTGTGGGAAGAGGAGTTTCCGGCAGCATTTCGTGCTCCAGCCTTGCGATTTCCAAAATCAGATCCTGGTACTCGGCAAGCAGGGGCGTATACTGCTTGTTATATCGCTCATAAGCTTTCTGATAGGCTTTGTAAGCATCGATTAACTCCTGGCTCATATATTCCGGTGTGGTAAAGTAATCAAAGTTATAAATCCTGTCATATCCCATATTTAATTCCCGGATTGTCAGGCTGTCGCTACCCACTAAAGTGACGCAGGTTTTAACGGATTCGGCATCCGGGTCCAGTTTGATTTTCTTTGCAAGATTCTGAAAGGAGATGACAATATTTGTATCCTCACTGACGGAGTCCTGTTCATAAACATTAATCGTATTATGCAGGGTATCAAAAATGAAAACGCATTCAAAGGCTTTTGAAACATCAGAGGTTAAAAAGCTGTATACATCCTGATTGTCAATTTCGAAGCTTCTTTGCAGCGTGGCAATCTTTGGGTCAACATAGCCGATAGACCAGGAAGGAAGCTTTTCCAATACCAGGTTCAGCAAACTGTGTCCTAAATCCCCGGCCTGATACAGGCATACGCCGTCGATGCTCTCCACGGTGCCCATGTTAATGCTGAAGGTATTGAGATATTTTTGTCCCAATTCGATTTCCGCACTCTGGGCAGTAACCTCCTTGTATTCTATGTTACGGTCAGTGATGATCACCGGCTTTTGTATTATCTGAAAGTAGCCTATGTCAGGAAGCAGTACATACTGAAATTCTAAAACCCTGTCGTAATAAGGATTTTCTTTCCCGTCTACATATTGACACATTCTAAAGGAGATTTCGGGAATTTCATTATTGTAGTGCAGATGCTTTTCGCTGACATTCAATGTGCCGATTTTGCTTTTGTCAACAGTACATAAAACAAAGGAAGGCGTTTCCATATTGTTCCAGTAGTCATAATTAAAATGTAGTCCCATTTTGTCTAGAGCACCACCTTCCTCAGTAATTGATATGTTATTTTCATTTTGCAGTCGGCAGAAACCAGGAGCTGGTTCATTCCCGGTACAAATCGGGGCCATTTTAAATTAAAATCGTTTAAAATGATTCTGCCGGGATGCGATGACGATATGATTTCGCTGCGGGAATCCAACGATATGATTTCATCTGCGGTATTATTGCTGATAGATGTCCGCCTGTTTTGATCAGACAGGTTTGTTAAGGTTAAATTGCCGCCGGTAACCGGAGAGAACTCTATCTGCGGGTATAAGTAGTCATTTACCTCGTCAGAGGAGTTATAAAAATGAATGGTCTGTCCGCCTTTAACGGTAAATTCCCGGGACTGTATATCGGTATAAGCCCAGAAGGAATTGCATTGGAAGGTAAATTTCAGCGCCATAGTCTGATCGTGGATTTTTCGCTGCTCCGTCCTGACCACTTTGACCTTATAGTGAATCCGTTCATCAGTATGCAGCTTGTCATCTAAAAAGTACAAGTCTCTGTAATACTGTTTCCCGGTCAATTCCCGGAGAATGGAACGGACTTCATGATTTTCAAAAGCGTTTTTCTCATTGACGCCACAAGCTTTCTTTATAAAGGTAACAGAAAATTCCGGCTTGCTCTGATGCGTGCTTCCATAATCCAGCGGAATAGTATTTCTGCCTGTATATTCTTCATCGGATTCTGATTCCATAGCGATATCGCTTTCTTCATCCCATGAATAATCAAAAGAGGCAGGTATCAACCCGTATTCGGAAGCGACGAAGTCTCCAATCCGAATGTCCTTAAAAAATGCATTCATGGCTAACTCCTTTCTTTTATGATGATGCCTATGCCGGCAGATTATATTTCTGCAAGGGTCAAATATCCCGCTTAAGCAGTGTAGCATTGACTTTGGCAGGCAGGTGCAAATAGAATGGCCTTCAAAAGAAACGGGTTTGCACTGCCTACGGGACATCATGGCATATATATACTCAGGGCTGTAGCTTTTAGAATTTCTAAGTTAATTGCATACAGCACTGAGTAAAAATATTATCTGACTCCGGCTTTGTATAAGTCGGAGTTAAATTTGTTAAATTGTTTTGTAATTGCATCGTTCACAATTGTTTTCATTTCCCTGATATTGCTGTTGTTTACATCGCCCTGAACCTGCACTAAATTGTCATAATGGATTTGTACAGACGGGGGCGCATTTTCAATGAGAGGAATGCTATTTACGAAACTGTCGGGGGTTATTCGGGGAATGAAACGGTTAAAAGATTCCATATTCGGAGCCAGTTTCAAAAATGCTTCGGCTTCGGCAGGGGTTAATACCAGCTCCCCGTCCTTTGCAGCAATCAGGGTGTCTTCGCCTACGGATTTGGCAATATAGTTTAGAGGGTTGCTATCATCTTTTGTGACCAGACCGCCTTTGGCATATTTTTGAACATATCCGGCGCTTTGGGCCATTGCTTTTGACGTCATAGTTCCATCGGGTAATCGGACGACACTATCTGAACCGTCAGATTTGACGCCTTGATATATAGTGACATATGTTTTGTCATTTTTTCCGGCACCATTTAGGGCATTCATTAAGTCTTGTACCTTACCAGCTGCATTTGCAGCAGCAGCTCCAATGGAATTCATACCGTTTACCAGAGAACTTACATCATATCCGCGTCCGAGAGTATTAATCAGACTGGCATCTAATGCTTTGGCAACGGTATTCAGGTTTGCAGCGCTATACCAGGAGGCTATCAGACTGTTCTGCAGATTTTCACTGTTTTGGTTATACATGCTGGCGAGAGAGAGGGCAGTAGCATCAGCCTGACTTTGAAGTCCATATACGCTTTGAGCCATATTGCTCATATTAGTAAGAAAAGTACTTGCTCCGATTCCCAAGGCTTCGCCATAAGATGCGACGGCATTTTCGCCGGAAGTCCAGGCAGTAGTTATGGATTCTGAAACAGTAATGCCATGTGCCTGTGCAACCAAAGCAATTTCACTGCCGATAAGCTGCGCGTTGGTTTTTACGGTTTCAAAGGAAAGCGCAATAACTGCTTCCCTATCGCTAAGTGTTTCACGCAGTCTTTCTATTTCTGCATCTTTATCTGTTTCAAACTCTTCAAACTGCTGATCGAGAGCCGATTTCTGGGTATCTATGGAATGAGAATATTCATAATCTGCCAGTTCTTCTTTTGCCTGTGCAAGCTGTTCTTCCAATCTTTTTCTTTTTGCCACAGTAGAAGCGGTGTCATCATTCTGCATTGCCGCAATCTGGCGTTCGATATCCGTAACGGATTTGGTTTTTTCGCTGATGGACTTGCGGTACTCGTATAATTCCTCTTCGGCATCAAGAGCATTCTTTTTGGAAGAGATCAGCTCCTTCATGGCGTCGATCTCGTCCTCAATAGCCGTTACCATGGTTTCAACCCGTTCCTTGTTTAAGGACATGATAGAGTCTTTGGCAGCTTCGGAGGCATTTACCTCATCCCACTGGGCTTTCTTTAAATCGGCAAGCTTGTCGGCGTATTCCGTAGCCGAGTATTCTCCGTTAGCAAAGGCTTCATTGAGCTTTGCAATTTCTTCCACATACATGTTGGCGGCATAAACGGATTTTTCATATTCCTGGGCATATAATCCCAGCTGGGTAAGGCCTTCTTTGCTCCAGTTCCCTTCGGCATCTGAAACATCCACATCGTCGATTAAGTCTGTGAGATTATTTATTTCGTCAGACAGGTTGTCAAAATTCTCCTGTACTCTTTTTATAATGTCCCAATGCAGGTCTTGTATGGCGTTGTTGAATTCTTCGATATCCTTTTTGCAGTCAAGAATGGAGCTGTCCACTTTATTGAAAGCATCTACGATTTCAAGCCATTCTTCTGAACCTTTTTCGATAAGACCGTTGTCAAATCCCGAGGCCAGTTCATCGGCAAGAGCCTGCCTTTCCTGTTCTAAAATGGTTAGCTGGCTTTCTGATTCCTTGATAAGTCCCTGATAAAAGCCTTCGCCGATTAACTGGCCGGCTTCTTTAAATAAGGCTATCTGTTTTTGGATGAAATCCTGGGCATCGGAGGAAATATCAAAACGGTTTGTAAAATCCGAAACGATATTATTGAATTTATCAAGCTCAAGCTGTCTTAATTCTTTTTTCAGGCTGCTCAGTTCCTGTTTACAGTCGGCAACCTTATCCGCCCAGTTCTGGTATTCCTTAATGGCTTCCACCACATCTTCGTTACCGGAGCCGATGAAGTTTACCAAAGATACGCTGCCTTCGGTTATTTTGCTTTGTAAATCGGCAGGAATTTTGGCAAGAGCTTCGGCCGCTTTTTGCTGGTACATGGCAAGGGCGTCTGTCTGGTTATTAATAGATTCTTTATTGATGCCTATTTGAGCATCGATCAGCTGGTTTTTAGCAAATGAGCCAAAAACATTTTCCAGATTCGTATTCAGCAGATCCAGCGCATCGTTTAATACGTCCGTCCGTCGTTCAAAAAAGTCAAAAAGTTCTTCGTAGGTGTCCTCTATTTCCCGGGCAGAGGCCTGAGCGGCCTGGCTGGCGTCATTCAATGCATTTGTAATATTGGATCCGCCGTTATATGTGGCCTGGGGGATTTCAATATTGTAGTTTGCCATATTGGCGCTTGCTTCGGAGAGGATGCTGTTAATTTGGTTGGAAACGTTGTTTCTGACTGTCTCGCTGAATATATAGTCGGCAGAGGACATTCTGGCTTTTAAGGCTTCCAGTCTGCTTAATACTTCTGTGCTGTATCCGGCTGTTTTGGCAAGATTTATCATGTTCTGACAGTCTGCCACAGTGGATATGACCGCGCCGTTGCAATATTGTTTCTGTATAGCATAATAAGCAAGCTGTCTTGCCGTTATTTCTGAAATCTGCCCTTCCGTCAATAAAGAATTGATTTCGTCATAGGTAACTGCGGACAGATTGATAGAGTGCTGGGTAGCTATGGCCTCTGCCTGTACCAACGTCCCATAGGAGGCTGCCAGTTTTGCATTGACAATTTCCTGGGCATTTGAGATTCCCATGGATTCAAGCTGTGAGATGATGAGGGCTTTATTCCGGTCGGTTACTGTATCTAAAATACCGGAGGCCTGTAAATACTGGTCTGCTACAGTGGTTACGGCTTTGGCAAGCTGTTCCGTAGTGGAAGAGGAGTCGCTTAATACCGATAATGCATTGTCGACGGCAGAAGTGTCAAAGTCCTCAAGAGACAGGAAGTAATCGGAAATAGCGGCTAAATCGTCCAAGGAAAAGGTGCCGTTTTCATCGTAGCTGATTACTGCGGAATCTAAGGTGTTAAGTTGAGATTGTAAATCACTTAGGGATGATACGGAGTCGGATATAGACGTTTTTAACAATTCCGTTGCATTTTTCTGATTTAGTATGGCTTCTGATGCCAGATCAAGGGCAGTTCTATATTCCTCCTGTGATAATTTGGCTTCTCCGGTCTCTAACTTAATTTGCTCAATTGCGCTGGCAAATTCGTTTGAGTTGGCAATATCTAATTCGCTGTCTGTAAGGGTATTGGCAAAATTTGCAAATTCTATATCTCCGTACTCCAGCATAGAGCCGTTATATCTCCGTCCTGCATATTTTTCTATTAATGCGTCTACTTCATACTGGGCGTTTGCAAGGCTCTCGTCGTCAATACCCAGTACCAGTTTTAATGCAAGCTGGTCACTTTCGTCCGTAATGTTTAACTGAGTTAAAAGCTTTTCATAAATTTCCTGAGCCTGTCTGGAATACTCAGCATAACTGATGTCTGAATCCTGTAATGTAAATAGGCTGTCAAATAGTTTTTTGTTTACGTCAGATGATTTTATTTTATCATATAATGCCGTGAATTGACTGGAATCGATCATGGCGGTTGAAGCATAATCTAATAGGGAAGTTCGGAGATTTATTTCAAAATCTGTATAGGCATTTTCGTCTAATTGTGGCAAGAGATTCGTATAAGACTCTCGAATATCATTTGTGATGGCATCCATTTCATCAGCATACAGTTGAGAATTTCTAAGTGCGCCATCTAAAATAGTCTTCCAGTTGTAAATGTTCTCTGCCCAGAATTGAACATCATAGCTGTCAGGATTAGATCTGATCAGGGATTCATTTCGTGCGATTTCGTTCTGCGCCTGTTTAATTAAATCGTCTTCTTTTTCTTTCTTTTTTCGGTTTTCTTCATAGTCTTTAACAGAAGTATCAATGAGTTCTTTGGATTCTTCAACTGAACTGTTATGTTTTTCTTCTGCCAGATTCCGGTATTCTTGAATCTGCTCCTGGATTTTACTAGTATTTGCAAGAATGGCTTCTCCTTCATCGGAATAGCCGATAACAAGATCTTCAGATAAATCGGCTATTTTCCTTGCGGATTCATACCATTCATCGCTATATTTCGTTGCATTGTTATACTGCTCTAAAAGTTGTTTTAGTGCATTTGCCTGTTGAGTAAATGAAGTGGATTCGTTATTTAAACTGTCAATGCTTTTCTGCATCTCAGCTCTGTGTTCTCTTTGACGTTTTAATACCTGCTCGGTTGAATTATACCATGCAATATATGCAACGCCTGCGGCAAGTGCTCCGGCAGCCAGTGCGGCAATCAGTGCAGGATGGGCGGCTAAGGTAGCTCCTAATCCTGTAAAAACTGATTTGACATTTAAAGCAGATGAAGAAGCTTCTTTTTGTGCCGCGGATAATGTGGCAGTTTTAACTGCCATATCTAATTCTGCATCCGCCAAGCCTTTTGCCATAAATACAGCCTGGGTCTGAACTTCTGTTAAATCCATCTGTCCGGCAGCTGCCCCAACTGTCTCAAGGGAATAGTCAGATAGTACATCTGTCAGCTTTTTTATTGTCTCATCCTTTGCGCCGGAGCCTTTAAATTCAGACATCTGTTCAAAAACATTCAGAATATCCTTTGCCGCATTGATGGAATTGCCCAGATTATTTAATCGCTTAGTAGGATATTCATGACTGGTACGGCAATGAACGTGCCGATAAATTTTAATGGTTGGATTTTAAATCCAAACGTATTACTGAAATTTATAAAATCGCAATACGCACTATACCTTAAAAGCATATTCAATGAGGCAGAATATACTCTGAGGATGGGTATGTCTCTGACCATACATTCTTATTCACTGATTTAGTCCCGTCTATAGGGGTTATTCAGTTAGAAATGACTCTTAAGAATGTGTGGGGCTGATTACGCCTTGTTAACAGCACTTAGGCCTGCCTTATGTTTTCACATAAGTTACCATATGCCGAACATTCTGTTTTTTCCGCTTTCGCACATTTACGTATACCGTTACCGGTTCCGCTTTAGTAGAATGTTCATAAGCTGCTTCCAGCAATTACTCCTCGTTGGTTTATTTTAAAGCTCCCAAACGCATGGACTTGTACTATGAACCGTTTTATCATTTCCTTATCCATGTTAGACCGACTTAAAATCCGGGCAATTTTAAGTACCTTTCGGCGATCTAAGCTTTCAAAAATCGGCGCTAAAGGGGAATCCTTTCCGCCGTTCATTATTTTTGCCACTTCGGCTGTCTGTTTGATAAAAGAGGAAAATTCCTTATATTTATTTGAAACAGTAGAAATCCAACTGAAATCAAACAACCCTTTCTGCCCCTCCGACAGCTTTTGGGAAGCCTGTCCTAATGACTGGAATCCGGCTTCCAATTCACTGATTGCTTTTTTGTCCAATTTGATACGACTGATTTGTACCTCCAGATCCTTAATTTGGGACAGAAGCTTTTTCAGGTCCTTTTCTATTAACTTTTTTGAGGCGGCCTGATCAATACCAACGATAATTTTGTTATCGACATTTCCGTTTGCCATTTCATCACCATCCTGACTTTTTCATTTTTCCCGCGGGCAACGAGCCAAGCGACTGCTTGCAGCGGGGTATTAGACTTATATTTTATCAACCTTTTCCCAGGTATACATTTCCTTCTGGACTACGCTGTGTACGAAGCTGTTCTGGCCGTCTGCCGCTTCATATTCTTCGATTAAATCCTCTAATGCTTCCAACTCCATGTCGTTGATTTTCCCAATGGAGTGGTAATATCTGTAGGAACGGCTGATCTTGTCCTTTAATTCAGCCCGAATCCGTTTATTGTTCTTTTGCTCGTTTTCCTGAAATCGCTTATCCGTATGAGCCTGCATGGCGTCAATTTTTTCTGAGATCGTAAAAAAAGATTGGGCAAGTTCCTTCTGGGCGTCCGTCAGTTCCTTCTGAATGGCAAAAGATTGTTCTCTGTCGTGAATCCGGTTCTCCATAATGGTTTTAATTGCCGTCTGGTTTTCCTGAATAGTTGCCAGCAGCTTTTCATGATTTTGTTTCCTGTGATAAAGGCCGTTAAAGAAATCCGAGACTGTGCCCCGGTTTTTAAAAAGAGACCAGAAGCTTAAGAGACAGAGTATTACGGCGGCAAATATAATGGAAGGATTTGCCGCGGACAGATAGTTTATTAATAAATCATTCATAGGGAATCCATCTGCCTTTCCTATTTATTGGGAAATTGTTCTATGGCCTGCTTTACCTTGTCGAAGCCTACCATGGCGGTCAGCCCGCTGGCGAAGCCCATCAGAAGCATGTAAATGATGTTGTTGGTTGTAAAAGGGATTGCATTCAGCTGGTAATAGACGGCCGTTCCGCATCCGCCTACAATCAGGGCGGTAACCAGTGTTATGAGATTATAAGACAGGTTTTCCTTATGGGCGGCCATATTTTTAATGCCTTCGGTTACCAGACTGCTGATGACCGAGAAGGCGGATAATAGAATTAAAAAGGTGGTCATATTCATGGAGTCAACATCTCTCTTTCTTTTTATATAAACGTGGGGAAAGGGCAGAAGTCTTTTGGGAATTTGTTTTTTAGTTCCCTAAAGCTTTCTGCCAGGTTTTACCACCCACAATTCCGTCCTGTATCAGGCCTTCTGCTTTCTGGAAGGAAAGGGTTGCATTCAGCGTGCTTTCCTGAAAACTTCCGTCGATTTCTCCGGGAAAAAAGCTGCAGCAGATAAGGCATGCCTGCCAGATTGTAACCAGAATGCCTTCGGAGCCTTTTTTTAGAATATGAAAAGAGGCAGCGGCTTTGGACTCGCTGCCCCAGATTCCATCTATATAAAAACAGCCGGTTTCTTTTTGAAATGCTTTCAGCAAGGCGGCCCTTGTTTTGGGACCAAAGATGCCGTCGGGAACAAGCCCCGTTTTGTAACTTGCATTCAACCATGTCTGAATGGATTTTGTATTGGCTTTGGGCGCAGCATTTTGCACATCAGGTGCGACAGAGGGAGAGGTAACGGGAAAAGCGGAGGCTGTATCTGATGGAGTAGTGCCGGATACGGGGGTTAAAAATAATTGTTTTTCGGCTTCTCGCCTTTTAACCAGACCGGGAAGTATTTTGCCGCCGGCTTTCTGATAGGCCGTTATCTTTTCGGCAATTTCGGCAATGCTTCTGGTTCCCGAGGCTGTTAACTGGTCGATGGAACCGATATTGTATGCAAAGCTGACCAGTGCGTCGAACTGATTCTGGTTCCAGTGGTAACGGTAGTCGTATTTTTGGACTTTCTGTTCATAGGATTTCAGTCCTTCTTTTAACAAGGCATCAGCTTTTGCCAAAGTAATGGTGGTGCCCATTGTTAGGGCTTTTCCGTCTATGGGCTTGGTCCACCCGTAGCCTATGGTAATAATGCCCACGGCGTCTTTATAAGCGGCTAAACGACAGCCTTCAAATTTTTTTATCAGGTTGATTCCATAGTCTGAAATTGTAAGTGCCATTTTACAGCCTCCTTTTCCTGTGTTTTTTATTCCCCATTGTCTCGGGGAATTTGACTGAAACAAGCGAATCGGACAGATGTGTTCTACAAATCTGCTTTATGCTGCTTGTACGGATATTTGATTTTGTTCATGGATTTTAGTCTGTTAACGGATTCTTTTAAATTGCGGCAGAAGTAGTCCAATTCTTCTTTGGTCTCCCTGCCGCTAAAGGTAATGCGGATGCAGCTGTGAATGTCTTTTTCATTCATGCCTATAGCGGATAAAGCATCGGAAGCAGAAAGATTTCCCGCATTGCAGGCGGAGCCGGTAGATACCTGAATGCCTTTCATATCCAAAAGCATCATCAAAGCTTCCCCTTCAATTCCCTGAAAACAGATATATAAATGATGGGGCAGCCTGTTTGTAAGACTGCCCACCAGATAGGCGCCGGGAATGCTTGTACGAATAAAATCATAGACATAATCGCGGTTTTTGGAGGAGACAAAAGAATAGTCGTAGTGTTCAAGGGCTTTGCCCAGAGAAGCAATTCCCAGCACATTTTCTGTGCCGCCCCACAGCCCCTGCTCTTGTGCGCCGTAAATCAGCGGTTCGATATCGATAGAGGATTTTTTATAAAAAACGCCGCAGCCTTTCAGTGCGCCCAGCTTATGGGCCGAAAATCCGCACATATCTACATCTGTATTTTTTACATCGAAAGGGATTGAAGGAATGCTCCCGGTGCAATCTATATAAATAATGCCTTTGTGGCGGTGGACGATTTGGATGATTTCATCTACAGGCTGAATGGTTCCGATTTCGGAATTGGCATACTCTATGATAACAAAAGGTGTTTTGCTCTGTTCATAAAGTTGTTTTTCCAAATCATTTAAATCCAGAAAGCCCTTTTTGTCTACCTTTAAAGGACGGCTTTTTTTGCAGGAGGCGGCACATTTTAAAATGGACTTATGGGCAAGGGGAGAGTAGAAAATATTGCAGTCGTGCCGGGAGCAGTAGCCTTTTATTGCCAGCGTATTGCTGGCGGAGCCGCCGCCGGTAAAGAAGACGTCCTGTCTGGAAGCATGGATGAATGCGGCTGTGTTTCTTCTGGCGTTCTCGATAATGGACTTTGTATGTAACCCAAGGGAATACAGAGAGGAAGGGTTTCCGAAATCGTGAAGCAGCGATGACAAATATTGCTGCATGGGCGGGGATAATGGTGTGGTAGCTGCGTGGTCCAGGTAGATATTCATAAAAATCTCCATTCTGCCGTTTGGGGCTGTCAATATAAAGTGTAATGTAGGTTCTGCATTTTCTACGGGGCTACCTTTGAAAAAACAAAAGCAGGACAGGCAGACGGCCATAGCGCATCCACCCACCCTGTATTAGGAAGATTTCAAAATAAATTCTGTGCCCATAAAAGGATTATGACATAATTTCCTCAATTGCCGCCCGGATTTCGGGCTTAAAGCCGGGAAGGCCGGATAAATCACAGCGGCACAGTTCGTCTTTTGCGGCGGCTTTATCCTGTGACAGCGTAAACCCATGAATTGCCAGATATATTTTGTAGTGTTCCATGGTATCGGTAACGGACCGCCAGGACTTTAGGGAGTCCCGCCCCTGGCAGGAGCGGCAGAGACGGTAGCCTTTGCCGCATATAGAGCAGTGGGCGTTTGTTGGTTTTTCTGCCATTGTTTAGTCTTCGGAGACGATAATGTCGAAGAGTCTGGCAGCTTCGTCGCAGTAAGGCTTCTGCAGCTTGTATTCAGCAGCGTGCTTGCCGTCGGGCTTCAAGCTCAACTCTACGGATTCCGGATTGATCTGTGCTCTGGGAATAGAGATGATGCCGGCATAAACCATATTTGTATTGCAGGGATCATGGAAAATAGCATGAACTAAAAGGGAGCGCACCTTCGGAAGGGCGTCTGCTTTCTTGGTTACCTTTACTGCGGAATCGGATTCTCTTTCGTACTGAACGAATACCCTGCCTGTTACATCCTCCGGGAAAGTAAGGGTTTTTGTTTCCGCATTCAGTGTAAATACGCCGTCTCCGGCAGCTGCAGACACTTCATAGGTTTTTCCGAAAGTATTGTTTTCATTGATAACCTTGGCAAATTTTACTTCCGCACCGGCGGGGCCTACGGGCACATACTTCAATACGGCAGTATGGTCGGCGCCGATAGTAATGGTTTCGGATACGGGAATCACAATTTTGTTGTCTTTTCCGGCCATTTCCTTGTCGGAACCAAACTGTGTCGCCGCAAGGTCTAAGGACATGAGACTGTTTGTGAAGCTGAAGGTACCTGTCTGTGCCTGATAGAAGGTTACGATTTCCGCACCCATAGCGTCGGTTACCGTAGTGCCTTCCGCAGATGTTTTTAAGCTGGGCTCTTCAATCTGTGTGTAGCGGCCTGTCAGTTCGCTTGTGGCGGGGTCGTATTCCTCAACGGCTCTGATCTTTTCAAGAACTAATTCATTTGGATTAAACATATTGTTTTTCCTCCTCTTTTTTTGTTTTCTATTTAAAGAGCTTTTATGAAAGCTCTCCAAACCAATCTAATTGTTTGTTTGGTATATCTTTAAGATTTACGCCAAATCCCGAATATCCGCTTTGCAGAAGCAGATCCGCATTTCTGATTTTGGATATTCTTTTAACGGAATCCATAAAGGCGTTTATTTTCATATCCCAGACCTGGGAGTGGTTGTACTTAAAGCCCTCGCGGTTTATCATGGAAGAAATCAGGTTTTTCAGCTGAGAATGGTATTCCCTGTCAGCATTTTGCCTGAGTTCTTCCTTAGCATCTTCAATGAGAATCATTTTTGTGCTGTTGTTTGCCGGAAGTCTGTCATCCTTCGGTATCATATGTACCTGTCTTAAATAATCCGTTATTACTTCATAGGTAAATTCATCAATAATGACGGGGCAGTTGTCGATTGCCTGAAACAATAGAACCGTTCCATCTTCTTGCTTCTGCATAACCTGAAACTTTGAAAGGTCCAAGCTGCCAAACAGAATGGAAGTTTTTTCCATGGAAAACAGCTTATATAAAATGCTGTAAAAAAGTTCAAATGGGGTTATTTTGGTGTAATCAATGCCCGCGTCCCACAGCTGTGCCTTCATGGACTGGGGCGTTGCAGTTAACTGGTAAATCATGGCATAATAGTCAGCCTCGCCGTAATCACAGATTTCATTTAAGGTAGGCTGATGGATATGAATGTGGTCGGAAATTATAAAATCCTCGCCACGGTACAGTTTTAATTCATCCTTTGGCAAAGGCAGTCACCATCCTTTCCACCACTGTAAACATAACACCGTAAAAATGCCTTTAAATCCCTTAAATATCATGCTTCCTGCCTATTTTCTAAATGGTAACATTTTTGTCTATGTCTCCTCATCCGTTCCTTTGCTGCGGCATTATGGACTTTAGTGGAGCAGTCCTTACAGTAAATAATACGGTTGTTTGTTTTCTCAATAAGCTTCTGACAGAGGCGGCAGCGAACATACTGCCTGTTCCTGCCGCGTTTTAAGCCATAATATTCTTTGGTATAGTTTTTCATATGGTATTCCAGGCTTTTGCAAAAATAGCGGATATAGAAGTTGTCTTCATTTATAAAGCTGTAAATTGTTTCCGGGGCGCCATTTTCAAAGGTGTCAATAAGCTTACAGCTTTGAAAAATTCTGTCCAAGAATTTTTCCGTAAGCATTTTATAGTCAGCCCAGGATAACTGCATCTTTGCTTTCTGATAAGAAGCTTTCAGAATTTCCGCTTCATTTATGGCATCGTCAATCATGGCGGTAAGTTCGTCCGCATCCATCTCCATGCCGTCTATCCATTGGTGGTAAAGACGTTTAGGCGTATGTAACAGATCCATATAATCCCGGTTCAGAATCACTTCTTTATCGAAATGACGGGTATACAGATTGTTGATTTTTTGCCTTATAAGGCTGCACCAGTCGGTTTCTTTTGACATAGACTTGTAGCCCTTATATTCAATTTCAGACCATGTGTTAAAAACCTGTCCCGTTTCGGTGCTTTGCAAATCTTTTCTGATATAAAAACGGATTGTTTTGGTACAGGTCCGTCTTTTGTTTTCACAGGACCAGAGAGAAGTACAAAATTCCTTAAAAATGTTTCCTTTTTCCGCATCCGATTCTGCATTTTTATAATCTTCCATTATTTCATATAAATACTGTTCCATGGTTATCAGCCTTCTTTGCATTTATAATATTTCCCCAAGTATTCGTAAGATTCTATGGTTTTAGGGGCAACCTCCTTAATGGAAATAATCTTTTCCCGGGGGGAATTTTTCCTTAGATTTTTTAGGATATAGTCTCCATAGCCGGCCCAGGCAAAAGCCTTGCTGATAGAAGGACTGGCGTAGGAAACATGAATCACATAATTGGCTATGGTTTCCTCGTCGAGGGAAAGGGATTCCTGTAGCTGGGATTTAAAACGATTGACAGTAAGCTCCATATTCAATTTAAGACTTTCGTCGTGGCCGTTTTCTTTTTGCAGATTTTTATATCTGCGGATTTCATCAGCATATCTGTTGATATAACGCCGAACCGTGCGGATGACATTTTTATCGTCAAAATCCAGATCGTGGCGGTTTATCAACTCATAAGTGTCTTTCAGGCGGTCAGGGGAATTGTTCCATAAAATATTCTTTTTTTCCCAGGCGCAGATATAGTCGCACAGCTCGTTCATGGGAGAAGGGGAACGGTAAAAATTGAGGGGAATTCTGTCTTCTTTATGCTCCGTATTTTTGTTTTTTTCTACGAGGGCTTTATAAGTGTTTCTCTTTTCGGGATAGTTGTACAGCAAAAAATAGGGCAGCTGTTTTAAATGCTTTCTTAATCCTGCGTTCATATGCCACCGGAATCCGGTTTTTAAGAAATCAATTTCTTTTCCCTGAAAAATTCTGAGTAAAGAGGTATAATCGGAATATCGCTTTTGAAGTTCTTCATTGTCCGTATACCGGTTTTCAATGCTGGTTGCTACGTTGGTTATTTCCCCGATGCGGCTGTCTCTGGTCATGATTTCATACTCTATAATATTATCTTTTGTATAAGGCAGCGATAGAGTAGTGGCTTTGTCGGCAATATCGAGTATGACCGGTTTGTCAATTTTTGAGGAAATCATGACCGGATCATCGCACAGGAAGAAAATATCGCCGTCAAAATCGGCCCCGCCCTGTCCGGGAGCGGATATATCGTACATATTGAACATTACGATATCCTGGTCTTTAAAATGGCTGAACCATTTGTTTATTACTTCGTTTTGAACGATTTCGATTTTATTTACCTCCGAAGGGTCAACTAAAGGCGAACGGAAGGAAAGGGCGGTGCCGCAATCCAAATTGCCGGAATACAGTTCATTTTCACAAAGACAGCCCACAGGGGAGAGCCCCGCCGCATATTGCAGATAGCCGATCATATCCCCCACGCCTGTATGATAGAAGCCGGAACAGTAAATTTTTCCCACCTTTGCTTCGTCAATATATTTTTTTAATTTCCGGTATAAAAACTGCTTTATGGCGGGATCCTTTAACATGGCCTTGTCAATCAGTGCGGCCTCTAAATATCTGCTTTCGGGCTCGTAATCCTTCGTATTGGTAATACCCATAAATTTAAAAGTATAAAAAGGCTCCCCCTTGATTATTTTTTCAAAAAGTCCGGTGGTGTAGGCTGCCAGATTGATGATTTTACCTTCGTGTTTTTTATCAAGAATGTCATAGCTGTCAAAGCTTTTATTTTCATAACAACGAATATAATCGGGATTCCACAAATCCAGACATTGCAGATACTGGAAGTTCATGCGCGTATATTTATTTATGTGTTTTATATGATGGCTGTATTTGCTGATACCAAGTTTAAAATGATATTTGGAGAGCGTGTCCATATAGGCGGTCCAGGCACGATTTCCGTATTTTTCCAGAAACAATTTGTGCCCTTTAAACATGGTAATATTCCAGATACAGTCCACGCTGTCAACGGGATGTTCCGTGCCATAAACGTCTGTAATGGATTCATAGCCCCATTCCTTTAAAATTTTCCGAAAAGGAACATAGACGGAAAAGCCTTTTATAAAAGGAAGCCTGATTTGCATACCTACGGCGTTATAGTCTAATTGAAGCTGTTTGCTGACTTTTTTTGTAAATTCATATTCATGACAGCCGCATCCGTCAAAGGGAGAGAGGGGGATGTCCCGACGGCCTTCCTCTATTTTTCTGGATCGGTATCGGATTTCCTTGCCGCTTTCTTTATCCGTAAAAGTTTCTTCTTTTTCCACAACATATTTAATCAGCTGGTTTTGCAGTTCTTTCTGATATTCCCCTATAATCACAATATTCGGCATATATTCCTCGATGAAAGTACAGGAACTGAATACCAGGCATCTTTGGGCTTCATATTTGGAAATCACGCATTCATCTATGGGAAGATCCATTTGGGTAATTTTGTAAAGTTGGTCAAAAATACTGTCACATACAAAGGCGGTAATGCCTTCCTTGGCCTGTGAAGCGGATTTTCCGAAACGGGAATAGTGAGTGCCGTTATAATAGAAGCCTTCCTTTAAAACACGCCTCAAATCTTTTTCCTGTCGTGGGTTCTTTTTAGCCGTAAGAAGAATAACCTCGTTGATATGGGATGAAGGGATTCCCCGAAGTCTTTCAATCTGGTCAAAAAGAAGAGAAGATTCCTGTGTGATGAAATATCCCTTTTCAATTTCCTGATCGCGACTTAGGTTCATGTCAAAGTTTTGACGGATTAATTCTTTTAAAGGCAGTTTAATCAGTGTGCATTGACTGGACATAAGGACACCTCACTTTCCTTTTTGGGGGCAGTAATCTGATTTTTTGCTTCCATGCGTCGTTTTTCAAACAGGGCATTCCCTTCATCAAAACATGCGTAAGTATATTCATAGTCCTGAATATAGGGGGAAAAGAAACCGGATATAAGCGCCTGTTCTACAATGCGGCAAATGTTTCCTTTAATGGTTTCCTTTGTTCCGCTAATAAACTGGGTGTCAATTTCCTGTGAAATAATGGCATGTCTGTTTGCAATGTCCTTTCGTTTCAACCACATGGAAAGGGAATATTTTGCTTCCTTTTTGTCATATTGATAGGTACATTCCACGGAATAATTTTTAAAATCACAGTTTTTGGGCAAATCAATTTCGATAGTATAACCTTTATTTTTGTATGCTTTCATATTCGTTCCTCCTGATTCTGTTTTGAATATTTTGCCGGCACTGCTCGTCAAAGCGTTTATCGCCGGCAATTCTTGAAGCGATCACGGAACCGTTTTGATATCTTTTTCCTTTCCATTCTGTTTCAAAATCTGACGAATAGATGATTCCGCCAAAGCGCGTGTAGTCCGGTTTGCAAAAATTTGTTTTTATCATATTTCTTTTTATCCTCCCTGTATGTTGTCTGTTTAACGGGTACAATATGTATTTCTCCTTTTTTCATTTGCCCACTCCGAAACAGAACAAATGTTCGAAAAAGTAATTGACAAATAAGAACACATGTTCTATAGTTAGTGTTACAGGAAGAATATGGAAATTTTTTAAAAGGGATTTCAAGCAATAGAAAATGAGGGGAGATGATTTTACGGAAGAGTTGTTAGATACATATTATAAAGACAATGCCAAAAAGCTACGGGATATGGTAGACAGGATTTTGGCGGGATTTGGAGGGCTATGCCACAAGGATTACCAGGATTTTTATTCCCTGGCAAATGAGGTTTTTACAAAGGTTTTATTCAAATATGACAACAAGAGACCTTTTGAGGGATTTTTATATTCCTGTTTATGCAACAAAATAAAGTCTGAAATAACGGCGAGAAACAGACAAAAGAGAAAAGGAACGGATAAAGACAGTCCGGTTTCGGTCATTTCCATGGATGAGCCCGTTGATGAATGTGATTTCTTTGCCATCGGGAATTCCATTCCTTCTGATTTTACAATAGAAGCGGCCCTGTCAGAGCGGATGGGCGGCTTTCAGGACGAGAGGATAAACGAATATCTCAGTCATTTATCAGAAATACAGAGGCGGATTCTCAAGATGAAGATGGATGATGAGCCCGTTTCTGTCATAAAGGAAAAATTGGGGCTTACCGGCAAGCAATATGACAGGCATATGTCGACCATAAGAGCTTATGAAAATACCAGATATTTATTCAGGGATACGGACTGCAAAACTGATTCCATAAAGGAGGAGACTGACACTATGGGGGATACTATGACTACAACATCAGAAAAGACCAAGAATACAAGCTACGCCATTTCGGCTATCAGCAAAAAATTAAGCCGACACCAGCTTCGGGACAACCATGTTTTGCAAAGAAGCAGTGGTCAGTGGAACAATTATTACAAAAGTGAACTGATTGCGGATATTTTACAAGGGAAAGCCCTGACCCAGATCATTATTTCAGAAGAAATCAAGGACGGCATTACCATGTACTGGCTGATTGACGGCAAACAGCGCTGTACCAATATCGAACATTATCTAAAGGACGGATTTGCCATATCCAAAAATGTTCAGCGCTACGAAATCGAATACCAGACCTTTAAAAAGGATAAAAACGGAAAGGAAGTATTAAATAAAGACGGTTTTCCCATTCCGGAACAAAAGATCTTTGATATCAGAAACAAAAAATTCTCCCAATTGCCGGAAGAATTGCGCGATCAGTTTCTGGAATATCAGATTCCCGCCATGCTGAATTTAAATTGCAGCAAAAAGGAAATCGCCTATGACATAGCCCGCTTTAACCGTTGCAGGCCTATGACGGTGGCTCAGAACGGATGGACAGGCCTTAATGAAGATTATGCGGAACTGGTTGATAATATTCTGAAAATGAACTTTTTCCGGGCGGATTCCGGAATCAGTGCATATAGGGAAAGTAATCTCAAATCCGGCATGATGCGCAGAATGGTTGTGGAGAGCATTATGGCAATTAACTATTTGGACAGCTACAACAAGGATTTCAGGAAAATGTGCGAGTATTTGTCAAAGGAAGCTAACGACGCTGTTTTTACGGATTTTTATTCTCTGATCGAAAGGCTTGGCAGTATTTCCGATCAAAGAATTGCGGATGTATTTAATATAAAAGATTCCTTCCTGTGGTTTGCTTTGTTTGACAGATTTACGAGGCTGAACCAGGATGATAAAAGATTTGCGGATTTTGTGATTCAGTTTAAGGGGAAGCTGCATAGTAAGGCGGTAAGAGGAATCAGCTTTGATCAACTCAATGAGAAAAGCACAAAGGATAAAAGCATTGTCATAGGAAAGCTGAATTGTCTGGAAACCCTTATGAAAAACTATTTTAAAATTGATATATTTTCCGTTCCGTGCTAAAATTTCCAATGATGGATTATGAAATTTTGTGCATACGGCTGTATGTTTTTGCGAAAAGCGGTAAATCTCATGGGAGATGACAAGAAGGAGGAAGCTGCAGTTTAGTATGCTTTTGGGAAAGGCGGTACATTTTATGGATAAAACACATGAAAATCAGTATGACGTCATTATTATCGGCGCGGGACCCGGCGGCATATTTTGTGCCTATGAGCTTCTTGAGACAAAGCCGGAATTAAAGGTATTGATGATTGAAAAAGGGAGAAGCATTGAAAAAAGAACCTGCCCTAAGCGGGTAACCAAACAGTGCGTAGGCTGTAAGCCCTGCTCTATTACAACAGGATTCGCGGGAGCAGGCGCTTTCTCTGACGGAAAGCTATCCCTTTCTCCCGATGTGGGAGGAAATCTTCCGAATATTTTAGGATATGATAAAACCATAGAATTAATAAAGGAATCAGACAGCGTTTATTTGAAATTCGGCGCGGATGTCAATGTATACGGATTGGACAAGGAAAAGGAAATCAGGGAAATCCGCAAGAAAGCTATAAATGCCAATTTAAAGCTGGTGGAATGCCCCATCAGGCATTTGGGAACGGAAGAAGGCTATAAGATTTACAGTAAGCTTCAAAAGCATTTGGAGGAAAAGGGAGTAGTTTTGCAGTTTCAGACCATGGTGGACCAGATCCTGGTAGAGGATGGCAGGGCCGTGGGTGTTGTAACGGACAAGGGCGAAAGCTGCTACGCAAAGGAAATTGTTTCGGCGGTAGGCAGGGAAGGCGCCGATTGGTTTAAAGATAAGTGTGAGGAAATCGGAATCGAAACTACGCCGGGAACTGTGGATGTGGGCGTCCGGGTAGAAGTGCGCGATGAGGTTATGCAATTTTTGAATGAAAACCTCTATGAGGCAAAATTGATTTACCATACCCCTACTTTTGACGATAAGGTGCGCACTTTTTGCACAAACCCTTCAGGGGAGGTTGCCACGGAATATTATGAAAACGGCCTTGCGGTAGTAAACGGCCATGCTTATAAATCCAAGGAATACAAGACGGACAATACCAATTTTGCCATACTGGTTTCCAAGAATTTTACAAAGCCCTTTAAGACGCCTATTGAGTATGGCAAGCAGATTGCCCAGCTTTCCAACATGCTTTGCGGAGGGAAGGTTTTAGTCCAGACCTTTGGGGACTTTAAGAGAGGCAGAAGGACTACAGAGGAAAGACTTTGCAGAAATAATCTGATTCCAACCTTAAAGGATGCGGTGCCGGGAGATTTATCCCTGGTATTTCCACACCGTATTATGGTGGATATAGAAGAAATGCTAGTGGCATTGGATAAAATTACGCCGGGAATTGCGGCGGATGAGACCCTTTTATACGGAGTAGAGGTTAAATTTTACAGCAACCGGGTTGTTGTAAACGAGGATTTTGAGACCAGCGTTGCAGGACTCCGCGCCATTGGTGACGGAGCGGGAGTAACCCGTGGCTTACAGCAGGCATCGGCAAACGGCATCAGCGTTGCAAGGAGTATTTTAAAAGCATATGAGAAATAAAAAATTAATTATACTGGCACTGATAATGGGAGGAATTTTGCTGCTTTGCGCATGCGGAAAAGGCGAAGGGGAAGACGAAAAGGCTGATAAAGGCAATGGGGTTACCCAGATTGTTCTGACCACCGGCTTTGAAAAGGATGAGGTGTTCAGGATCGGAAGCAGCTCCTGTTATACCAATGAATTCATGGTTTATCTGACCAATATCCAGAACCGCTATGAAGCAGTGTACGGCAGTCAGATCTGGAGTGTTTCCAGCAATGGCATTTCCATGGAAAGCAGAATCAAGGACACGGTAGCCGCCAGAATTGCCCAGGTCAAGACCATGAACCTTTTGGCGGACCAGTATCAGGTTAGGCTTACGGATGAAGAAGAAAAGCTGGTTATGCAGGCGTCCGCAGAATATTATCAGTCATTAAATGACGATGAGATACAATCCATGAATGTGACAGAGGAATTAATTGGGCAGATGTACCGGGAATATGCCATTGCCCACAAGGTGTATGAGTACATTATCCGGGATATCAATCCGGAGATCAGCGATGATGAAGCCAGAAGCGTTACCGTGGATTGGATCTTTATAAGGTCGTCAGAGGAAAATGCAGAAAAGGAAGAATTGGCAGAGGAGCTTAAAAAAAGACTTGACGAAGGCGAGGATTTCTATACACTGGCTCTTTCCTACAGCGATGATAAGACCGTTACCCATTCCTTCGGAAAAGGCGTGGTAGACAGTGCGGTAGAGGAGTGCGCCTTTAATCTGGCGGGCAATGAAACCGGAGAGGTAATTAAGGGGGAGGAAGGATATTATATTATCCACTGTGTCAGCACGCTGGATCGTAAGGAAACAGACGTCAATAAGGAGAAGATTATTACCCGTAGAAAAAAAGAAGCCTTCAATGAGGTTTACGGAACCTTTGCAGAAAACCAGATCCGGCAGTTAAATGAAGAGCTCTGGAAAAGCATTTTTATGGTTCATGAAGAGCAGGTAACAACCAGTGACTTTTTCGATATTTATGAAAAGTATTTTCCGGAATAGATTGTGATTTATAAAAATTTAAGAATTGAAAAAGCCTTGAAAAATCAGGGTTTCCAATAAATTACTAGCACTCTTTCCAAATGAGTGCTAGTTTTTGCTTGACGAATGGTTCACGGGGTTGTAAACTTCATATTATTGAGAGGTTTGATAAAGAAAGGAACGTGATTTTATGTCTAACAAACATGGCAGCTTATCCATTAACAGCGATAATATTTTCCCGATTATTAAAAAGTGGTTATATTCCGACCATGATATTTTTTACAGGGAATTGGTTTCTAACGGCTGTGATGCTATTACCAAATTAAAGAAGCTGGATATGATGGGAGAATATTCTCTGCCCGAGGGCTTTACTCCCAAGGTGGATATTAAGGTAAGCCCGGAAAACAAAACCATCATTATTTCCGATAACGGTCTCGGCATGACTGCTGAGGAAGTAGAAGAATATATTAATCAGATTGCATTTTCAGGTGCAACGGATTTTATTGAAAAATATAAAGATAAGACAAATGAAGACCAGATTATCGGTCATTTCGGACTGGGCTTCTATTCCGCATTTATGGTGGCGGATGCGGTTCATATTGATACATTGTCCTATAAAGACGGGGCTGTGGCAGTACATTGGGAGTGCGACGGCGGTACGGAATTCGATATGAAGGACGGGGAAAGAACAGAAGTGGGCACTACCATTACGCTGTTTGTCAATGAAGACTGTCTGAAATTCTGTAATGAATATGAGGCAAAAGAGGTTATCAAAAAGTATTGTTCCTTTATGCCTTATGAAATTTATGTGGGCAAGCTGAATACCACGGAGACGGAAATCATCAAAGAAGAGGAAGTGCTTCCCACTGATGAAGTAATTGAAAAAATTGAACCTGAAGTGAAAGAAGAGGAAAAGGAAGAAGCAAAAGAAGGGGAAGAGGAAAAGAAAGAGCCGGAGAAAAAAGTTAAAATCAAAAAACGCCCTGAGCTAATGAATGATACGCATCCTCTTTGGACAAAGCATCCCAATGAATGCACGAGAGAAGAATATCTGGAGTTTTACCGCAAGGTATTCAGGGATTACAGGGAGCCTTTGTTCTGGATTCATTTGAACATGGATTATCCCTTTAACTTAAAGGGTATTCTCTATTTCCCCAAGATTAATATAGAGTATGAATCCATTGAGGGCACTATTAAATTATACAACAACCAGGTGTTTATTGCGGATAATATCAAAGAGGTTATTCCTGAATTTCTTATGTTATTAAAGGGCGTTATTGACTGTCCTGATCTGCCGCTGAATGTTTCAAGATCCGCGCTGCAGAATGACGGTTTTGTTAAGAAAATTTCAGATTATATCAGCAAAAAAGTCGCGGATAAGCTGGCAGGTATGTGCAAAACCGAAAAGGAAGAGTATGAAAAATATTGGGATGATATCAGTCCCTTCATTAAATTCGGCTGTTTAAAGGATGATAAATTCTGTGAGAAGATGACCGACTATATTCTCTTTAAGAACTTAGACGGCAATTATATGACCCTGCCGGAATGTCTGGAAGTAAAACCCATTGATACCGAGGGAGAAGAGAATGAAGAAAATGCCGTTGACGAAAAGGGAGAAAAGGTTGAGGCAGAAATTGTGGATGAAAACGGCAATGCGGTAGAGGAAGAAGAGGAGAAAAAGGAAAAAGTCATTTATTATATAACCGATGAAAAACAGCAGAGCCAGTATATCAATATGTTTAAGCAGGCTAAAATGGACGCTGTATATTTGACAGAAAACATCGACCAGCCTTTTGTCAACCAGCTAGAGGCAAAGAATGAAGGAATCAAATTTTCCAGAATCGATGCGGATTTGACGGATACCTTTAAGTCGAAAACCTCCAAAAAAGCACAGGAGGAGTTTGATGCCAAGGCGGAAGAAATTGCTGCGATCATGAAAAAAGCTTTGAAAAAGGATAAGCTTTCTGTTAAAATTGAGAAATTAAAGAACAAGAAGATTTCTTCCATGATTACCGTTTCCGAAGAAAGCCGCCGTATGCAGGATATGATGAAAATGTATGCGACAAGCGGAATGGATATGGGAATGTTCGGAAGTGAGGGAGAGACCCTTGTATTAAATGCAAACCATCCTTTAGTGGCATATGTGATGGAGCATGAAGACGGGGAAAATACCAAGATGATCTGCGAGCAGTTATATGATTTGGCAATGCTCCAAAATGCGCCTTTATCGCCGGAGGCAATGACTAAATTTATTGCCCGCAGCAATGACATTATGCTGCTTTTGACAAAGTAAGAAAAGGGCTGTTTTATAAACGGCAGTCTTTTGGAAGCTTATCGGGAGACAAAAGATGGTAGATACCGGTAACAAAAAGTTAAAATATGATCAGATTACGGAAGAACTGCGTGAGATGATTTTATCGGGACAGATTCAGGCGGGGGATAAGCTCCCGTCTGAAAATGTGCTGTCCGTTCAATATCAGGTCAGCAGGCACACCGTGCGAAAGGCCCTTGCCATTTTGGAAAATGCAGGTTATGTATATGCGATCCATGGCAAGGGCACTTTTTGTTCCGAACTGGCAAGGCATACGAAATCCTCCAAAAATATCGCAGTGGTTACTACTTACCTTTCTGATTACATTTTTCCGAGAGTGATTCAGGGAATAGACAGTGTTCTGACTGATGAAGGATACAGCATTATTTTGAAGAACACGAGAAATTCCCGCAGCAGGGAGGCAAAGATTCTGGAGGAACTGCTTCAGAAGGACATAGATGGGATGATCATCGAGCCAAGTAAAAGTGAAATATACTGCCGCCATATGCATTTATATAAAAAAATGGATGAATTTCAAATTCCCTATGTTTTTATCCAAGGGTGTTTTTCACAGATGAAGGATAAGCCGCATATACTGATGGATGATCTTAAGGGTGGTTATCTCATTACCAAATATCTCATTGATCTTGGACATAAAAATATCATAGGGGTGTTTAAAGCGGATGATTCCCAGGGACAAAACCGCCATAAGGGCTATGTAAAGGCGCTGCAGGAGGCGGGGATTCTCTATGACCCGGAGCGGATTATCTGGTTTTATACGGAGGACAGAACCGTTCATCCCTATGAGCGCATGAAGGAGATGATTGCCGATGGAAAAGAAATGGATGGAATCGTCTGCTATAATGACCAGATTGCTTTTGAGGTAATCCGTGCTTTAACTGACGGGGGCCTTAAGGTGCCGGAGGATGTTTCCGTAACCGGATATGACAATTCCCAGATGGCGGCGGGGATGAAGCTTACCACGATCAAGCATCCCCAGGAAAAGCTGGGAGAGACGGCAGCAGGCCTCCTGCTTGAGCTGATTCAAAGCGGGGAAGACGGAAAAGGCAAGCAGATTTTAATGGAGCCTGAAATCATAGAGGGAAGCTCCTGTATGAGGCGGACGGTATGATGGAATTGGCGCTGCAAACGGAGAATGGAAAAGAACTTTCCGCTTGAAGTGGATGAGATGGGAAATCTCCTGTAAGAATAGAATTATAAATATGATGAGGAATAAGTGAAATGAAATATATATGGTTATTTATAAAAACTTTATTGCGCATGGTATTAAAACCGTTGTCCTTTGTGCCGGCTATTTTGGTCATGGCGATGATTTTTCACTTTTCAGCTCAGGGCGGTAAGGATTCCTCGGCGCTTAGCTATAAGGTCAGCAGAGGAATTGTCCGTGTGGCGGATAAGGTGCTTGATAAAGAGTTCACAGAAGAACAGATTACGGCATATGCCAATAAATATCATTACCATGTAAGAAAGCTTGCTCATTTTACGGAGTATTTTATTTTGGCAGTAACAGTAGCCTTTCCTTTGTATGTATATGGTATGCGTGGGATATGGCTGGTCATTTTTGCAGGGGCTTTTTGCGTGGGCTTTGCCTGTTTTGATGAGTACCATCAATCCTTTGTGGCGGGAAGGACTCCTTCTAAAAAGGACGTATTCATAGACAGCTGTGGCGTATTTTTGGGAATTTTTATTACCAGAATCGTTGGCTTTATTGGCAGGAAGACAATATTTGCGCCGCTTGCAAAAAAACGGTAGAATATTTTTTACATACGAGAGGTTTCTTTAATTCCTGTCTACTACTTTTGGAAAAAGTATGTTAAAATAAAAATGATTGACATGAATGTCATAAAAGGATAAACAAATGGGAAGGTCAGGGGAGACATATGCAGAAGGAAAAATTGAGCAGGGATGAATTTTTGGGCATGTTTCGGGAGGATGTTATCAGGCTATCCCGCTACATTCCATGGTTTGAGAAAAAGAACGGAAATGATGTTTCCAGAAATTATGAAGACGGGGATAAGATGAAGCACACTTTATCCTTTCCTGTGTATGACAGCATTCTGTTATCCTTTTTGAATGATGCCAGCACTACAGTTTTTATGGAGCAGAATTATCACTATTTTTATACAAGGAATCGTATTCAGAATTATGAAGACGAATTAAGGCTGATAGAGACTGCGGATATTATGCATATGGATGTTTTACAATGCATTTTATCCCGTTACATATTTGGCGGTATGACCAAGGCTTATTTGTGGAAGGATGGCGTAGACCATAAGATTTTCCTAAGCATATTGAAAAAGGCAAGACAGATTATTGAATTCTGGGATCAGCCTCTTATTATTGAAGATGAAATTCTCCCTGAAGATGAAGAAGAGATGGGAGACTCCTTGGAAACCGGGTATGTAGAAGGAGTGGAAGATTATGAGGAAACCGGATATGTAGAGGAAGTAGAAGACTCTGTGGAAGCAGAATGCGGAGAAGGAATCGAGGATTCCGAGGGAATCCGGAATGAAGAAGGAATAGAAGAAGCTGTAGAAGAAGATTATGGAATAGAGAAAGAAGAATTTGCAGGAGCCGGAAATGGAGAAGAAACAGAAGAACCGGAAGAGTATCCCGTAGAAGAGGTGTATGAAGCTGAGTTAGAAGAACCTGCAGAAGCAGCGAATGAAGCTGAGACGGAGGAATTTGCTGAGCCTGAAACGGAAACAGAAGATCCTGTGGAAGCAGAGCAAGGGGAGAGGGAAGAAACAGAAACCATGGACGAGGAGATAAATACCGCAGCAGAAGAAACGGAGTAAGGGACTATGGGAGAAAAGTCAGCCAGGAAAAAAGCATTTATTTTAAAGAAGGCAAGAGAGGTTTTTGCCGACAGAGGCTTTAAGGATGTGACCATGAAGGATATTGTGGAGGCCTGTCAAATCAGCAGAGGCGGTCTTTACTTATATTTTGACAGTACTAGGGAAATATTTCTGGAAGTCTTGAATATGAAGGACGCTTCTGAAAGCGGAGAGGAAAATGTTTTTACAAAAGCTGTACGTGAGAACGCCCCCAGCTCGGATATTCTGGCATTGTTTTTACAGGAGCAGAAAAAGGAATTGTGTAATCAGGAAGAAAGTCTGACTATGGCAACTTATGAATTTTTCTTTGCCAACAAATTACCCAATAATGAGAATCCTTTAAAGGTACAGTTTGACGCGGCGGTTCAGATTATTGAAAAGCTGATTACAGACGGTGTGAAAACGGGAGAATTTATTTGCGAAGACCCCAAAGGCGCGGCACGCAATATTATGTACGCATTGGAAGGCTTGAGAATTATGTCCCAGACGGTAGGCATTACAGAAAAGAACGTGAACCGGGAAATTCTCTATTTGATGAGGGAACTTCTAAAAGAAGTCTGAGTACCTTATCCTTACAAGCGATGTGCTTTAGAGTGCTTGTGCTCTTTAGAGTGCTTGTGCTCTTTAGAGTACTTGTGCTCTTTGGAGTACTTGTGCTCTTTGGAGTGCTTGTGCTCTTTAGGGTACTTGTGCTCTTTAGATTACTTGTGCTCTTTAGAATGCCTATGCTCTATAGAGTGCCTGCACTCTTCGAGTACATAGAGAGAGACGAACGAATAGATTAGCAATTTATTTCACTTGCTTTTGCAAAACTTTATATGCAGCTATCAGCGAATCGGCAGCTTCCTTTGGAAGCTGTTTTTGATCAAAGCATGCTTTCTGGGTCAGAGCGGTCAGTTGGGAAACCGACATTTTCAGATCTGTGTGACTTGCAGAACCAGAAAGAAGCTTGTCGGTAAAGCTACCCACGTCCTCAGGTAATTTGAGATTTTCCTGAGGATATTTTTTGCGCAGAATACGACAGTATTTCCGATATGCATAGGCAATGCAGATATCATATTGTCCTCTCTTGTAGGCCTGTCTGCGCCTGATATAGGAAGTGATGCCCCGAACAGATTTTAAAAGTAAAGGCGTCAGAAGGGCCACTGCCAAAAGTGCCAGAAACAGTATCATGACAGGGGAATTCTGGAATCGCAGGGAAGAAAACAGGCCGTTAAAATCAGTATTGTTGTCGTTGGTATTTGATGTTATGGTGTTGGCGTCAAAAAGTCCGGAAAGAGCCGAAAGGAAATCGGAATAGGTAGTTTCTTCCGCATCCTGGGACGGTGGCGTGGCGTCCACGGGAATCCAGCCGAAGCCGTCTACAAATACTTCCGTCCAAGCATGAGCGTCGCCGTCATTGATTTCCACTTCTACTACATTGCTGTTTCCTAAAATGTTTTCGCCGAAGAAAAAGTCATCATAGTCGTATTCCGCAGCCAAAGCACGGTCGGAAATGGCGGCCTGGCTGATGATATAGCCCTCTACATATCTGGCGGGAATACCATAGGAGCGGAATAAAAGAGTTGCAGCAGAAGCAAAATGAGCGCAGTAACCTTCCTTTTGGGTATCCAGAAAATAGGTTACAAAATCTTCATTCCGTGGCGTTGTTCCGGGAGTCATACTGTAATCATAATTGGCAGCTAAAAATTGTCTGATTAAGAAAATCTGCTCCGTTAAATTCGAAGAAGAGCCGATTGCGGTATGATATTTCATAAGCTCGGGAAGCACTTCATCGGGAATCTGCAGATAGTTATCATAAACCTCTCCGCTATAGGCATGGAAGCTGGCGTTGCCGGAATCGTCACGGTAATGACTGAATATGTCTGCATCCAATTTGTCTAAATCCGTCTGTGCGGGAGAGTAAGGAGTATATTTGACGGAAACTGGACGCTCCGGGACAAGGGAGCCGTCCAGAATATTTTCTAAAGTAACGGCAGAATTATCTACGGGCTCCGAGGTATAATAGGGCAGATATAAATGATTGGGGGCGGCGTCCACATTTTCAATGATCATGGTTCCTGTCATGGGAGGAATGCGCCCATCCTCCATCATAGCGGTTAAAGTGGCCGCCTCCGTAAAAGCATTTTCGGAAATAGACCTGTCCGGCGAAGCGCTGTAGCGATATTTGTCCAGGGTAGATCTGCCGGGGGCCTGCCAAGATAAACTGGTATATTCCATGCCGACAAAAGCCTTTAAATAAAGAGTCTCATAGGCATAGGGAACAAAGGTAGCGATTAAATCCGTCTGATAATCGGGACGGACGCTGCTTACGCCGCCGAGACGTCCGTTGCTGATGCCGCCGGTAGCTTCGTACCGGTTGAAAAATCCTGAGAATCCGTTCTGGACAAATATTTTTACATATTGATCCGCAGATTCCTTTAATGGAGAGGAACTGAGGGCCTCCTGCTCGGAACGGGGAATGGAAGCGATACCGAAAGCCGAGAAAAACAAAGATATAATCAGGGCGAAAGCACAAAGCTGCGCCATGTTTCTGGCATTGGATTTATGGAATATAAATTTTGTAGATTTTCGTTTGTAGGTTTTTGTATACCGGGGCACTTTTTCCGGATAAATAAACTGGTAATGTCCGCTGTGCTTTAAGAAATAGATAGCAAAATAAGAAAAGAACAGAAGCCCCAGAGATAGAAAGGAAGGGTATCTGCCAATATAAATACCAAGCTGTAAGGGCCAGAAGGTAAGGTTAAAAACAGTACAGAAATACATATCGTTAAAAATGCCTACATTGATCAAAACGGCAAGAAAGATTCCGATAAATATGGTGGCGGCAGTTACCGTCAGGTAGCGGTCTGTAATGACCTCGGTGGATTCTCTTGTAAATAGCATCAAAAAGTGCGCGCTGTAGCTTTCGTTGACAATATTTAGCAGAGCCTGAAAACCACTGTTGACAAACATCCGGTAGCGGATGAGCATCGTTGAGAACACTATAAACAACACCGGGTATCCGATGTTAAAAATCCACTTTTTGATGTGCATTAAGGACAGCAGCATGGAGAAAAGAAAAATAATGACTAATACAAACAAATAGTTATAGGCAATGTCAAATTCGGACAAAACCCCGCTGATACAGCCGAAAGAGGACGTAAAAATCAAAAGCCCTTTAATCAGGCAGTGGAATAAGGCGTCCTTTGAATCGTGGACAGAATTTTCCCCTATTTCAAAGCCGCAGAAGGGGGCTGTCTTTTCGGAATATGGAGTTTTTTTTCTAAAGCTAAAATTCAGCAGGGACATCAGCGACTCCTTTGTGGGTTACATGCAGTAAAGTGCCTTTTTTCATACCGGATTTTTCATAAATATCCAGGGCAAGGTTTTCGGTATCATAAGAGGGCTCGTAAAAGCATTCTGAGAAGGCGCTTTCCAAATCCTCCCGGCAGCGAATGGTTGACATAACAAAGTCTTCCCTGGCGGTGGAATAGGAGGCGAAGGTAAAGATTTCTCCTTCCTGTATCAGCTCCAGGGACAAAGACCAGGCTTCGTCTAAAGCGTTGTCAAGGGCATTAAACAGGAAAGCGTTTGTACCACAGCTTTCTTCAGAGGGCTGATACAGTTCTACTAAAAGAAAGAATTCATTGGTAGAGGTGGATTCATTTTCCTTTACCATCAATTTATCAATTTTGCTGGAAAGCTTCCAGTGTATTTTCTGTAATCTGTCGCCGGGAAGATACTCCCTGATATCCGTTACGTTGGAGGAAACATTTCCCGATTTGGAGGATTCTTCAAATTCGTCAAAGCCTTCGCTGTAAAGGGCTTCGTGTCGCTCTTCCTTTGGCTGTGCATGGGGGAAGACGCGAATCTGCGCCGATAAATCCAGTTTCCGGTCAAAACGGAACAGGTGCAGATAATCATACCCCTGTAAAAGACAGATGGAAGCCTCATAGAGACCGCATTTCGTCAAAGCAACAGGAAATATTAATTGATTGTCACACAGGGCGCGTAAGGAGAGAATGTGCACGGATTCATCCTTTCCGTTATAAAATCCGGATTGGATGGAGAAGGAAACCAGGGCGGAGGCCAAAGGAATCCGGGTGGGATTCTTCAGCTGCAAAAAAAGACCGACTTTTTCGCCTTTTACGGTAGTCATAGGCTTAAAGTATAAAGCAGGCTCCAGGCGGGAAAGGCAGTATTTGGTCAGAAAATAAGAAAAAACAGGCAGACAGATTTCCAGTGCGGCAAGGAGAAAAAAGAAGCTCTGCCGATAAAATAGCGCCCAGAACATCGTGACTGAGAACAGCATAATATAAGATAAATAAGAAATAAAAAACGTCGTTCTTTTCAATGAAAAAACCCCTTTGAAAGAATGCTTTTAAGAAAGCTTCGGAACAGGAACGGAATCCAGAATCTGCTCAATAATATCCGCTGCATCGAAGCCGGAAGCTTTTGCTTTGGTGGAAAGTATCATTCTGTGGTTGCAGACAGAATATAAGACTTTGTGAATGTCCCCGGGAGTAACAAAATCCCTGTCCTCAAAGCATGCCCGTGCCTTTGCCATTTTGAGAATCGCAAGGGAGCCTCTGGGGGAAATACCCTGTGAAAGCATGTCCGTCTGTCGGGTTGCTTCTGTTATGGAAACGATATAATCGCAGATGTCGTCGTTGGCGAAAACCTCTGAAGCCTTTTGCTGTAAGAGGCGTAAATCGGCTACGGATAAAATAGGATTGACCAGATCGATCTGTTCCATGGAATGACCCTTTAATATTTCCGTTGCGGACCGGTGGTCGGGATAGCCCAGGCTGAGCCTTACAAAAAAGCGGTCTAACTGGGAATCGGGAAGCTTCTGGGTACCGGAAGCGCCTACGGGATTCTGGGTGGCGATGACAAAAAAAGGCGGCTCTAAGTCATAGGTAGTACCGTCCACGCTGACCCTTCGTTCCTCCATAACCTCTAAAAGCGCCGACTGGGTTTTGGGGGAGGTACGATTGATTTCATCCGCCAGAAACAGATTGGTAAAAATGGCGCCCTTTCTAAAAGAAAAGTCCCCGGATTTATTGTCATACATGGAAAAACCCAGAATATCGCTGGGAAGAACGTCGGGGGTAAACTGCATTCTTTTATAAGACATGCCAAGGGAACGGCTTAGAGCCACGGCAAGGGTGGTTTTGCCCACGCCTGGTATATCCTCCAACAGAATATGGCCTCCTGCAAGCAGTGTACACAATACCGTGTCTAATATATCGTCTTTTCCGCGGATCACCTTTTTGATTTCTTCTTTTACGGTAGATAATGACTGGTTCATGGCTTCCTCCGAATTGTTCATTTGATGCCCGTCGATCATAAGGGCGGATGGTGTTTATGAAATGGAATGGATTTTTTGAAAAATGAAATATGTTTGAATAGAATTCCATACCATAAATGGAATAAGCGTATTACATCCTCATATTATTTTATATGGATTATATAGTAAAAGCAATTACTATTTTCTAAAATAATCATGAATTTAGGACTTTCTGGATATTGAACGATTTTTCTTCCTGTGCTATAATAATACGACTATGCGAAAGGATAACCAGGTAACTGAATGAAGGCATTTTTAATTTTAGAAGACGGCACCGTATTTGAAGGAACTCACATCGGTGCGGACAGAGAAATCATTAGCGAAATTGTTTTTAATACGTCCATGGCGGGCTATCTTGAGGTGCTGACCGACCCCTCCTATGCAGGACAGGCAGTCTGCATGACTTATCCCCTGATTGGTAATTACGGCGTATGCAGGGAGGATATGGAATCAAGAGAAATCTGGCCGGATGCCTTTATTGTCAGAGAATTATCCAGGATACCCAGCAACTTCCGGTGCGATGCATCCATACAGGAAATACTGGCCGAATACGATATTCCGGGAATTGCGGGAATCGATACAAGAGCCTTAACAAAGATTTTAAGGGAAAAAGGGACCATGAACGGCTGCATTACCACAAATGCGGATTATGTTATGGAAGAAATGCGAAAACGTTTAAAAGAATATGACATGGGCAATGTGGTTGACATTGTTACCTGCAAAGAAAAATATAGGTTAAAGGGAACAGGGGAACTATCCGAAAACGGCCCTCTTTCCGGTTCCGCCAGATATACGGGAGAGAAGGAAAAGAAACCTTCCCTGGTAAAGGCATTAAACGGCGCAGGCAAAAAGGTAGCCCTTTTGGATTTGGGCGCCAAAGACAATATTGCCAGGTCCCTTGCGGCAAGAGGCTGTGATGTGACAGTTTACCCTGCAAGGACATCTGCGGAGGAAATTCTTTCCGATAAGCCTGACGGCATTATGCTCAGCAACGGACCGGGAGACCCCAAGGTATGTACGGAGGTTATAGAGAATGTAAAGAAGCTCTATGAGTCCGATACGCCGATTTTTGCAATTTGTTTAGGGCATCAGCTTATGGCGCTTGCCACAGGTGCGGATACCTTTAAGATGAAATACGGACACAGAGGCGGCAATCATCCCGTAAAAGACCTTGCTACGGGAAGGGTCTATATATCCTCCCAGAACCACGGTTATGTAGTGGATATGGACAAGCTGGATGAAAAGGTTGCAAAGCCTGCCTTTGTCAATGTCAATGACGGGACCTGTGAAGGTCTTGCTTATACGGGCAAAAATATTTTCACTGTGCAGTTCCATCCCGAAGCATGTCCGGGACCCCAGGATTCCGGATACCTGTTTGACCGATTTATACAGATGATGGAGGTGGAAAGAAATGCCTAAGAATCCCAATGTAAAAAAAGTACTGGTAATCGGTTCCGGCCCCATTGTTATCGGACAGGCGGCAGAGTTTGACTATGCGGGCACCCAGGCTTGCCGCTCCTTAAAGGAAGAGGGCGTGGAGGTCGTGCTCATCAACTCCAATCCGGCAACCATTATGACGGATAAAAATATTGCGGACAGGGTTTATATTGAACCTTTGACCGTAAAAGTATTAGAGCAGTTAATTGAAAAAGAAAAGCCCGACAGCATTCTGCCCACGTTAGGCGGCCAGGCAGGCTTGAATCTGGGCATGGAACTGGAGGAAAGCGGCTTTTTAAAAGCCCATAATGTAACTCTTTTGGGAACGACTGCGGCAACCATCAAAAAGGCTGAGGACCGTCAGGAATTTAAGGACACCATGGAAAAAATCGGCGAGCCCTGTGCGGCTTCCCTTGTGGTAGAAAATGTAGAGGACGGCGTTGCCTTTACCAATACCATCGGTTATCCTGTGGTGCTTCGTCCCGCTTATACTTTGGGAGGATCCGGCGGCGGTATTGCTCACAACCAGGTGGAACTGGAGGAAATTCTGGAAAACGGTCTGCGTTTATCCCGTGTGGGACAGGTGTTAGTAGAGCGCTGTATCGCAGGCTGGAAGGAAATCGAATATGAAGTAATGCGGGACAGTGCAGGCAACTGCATTACCGTATGTAATATGGAAAATATTGATCCGGTAGGCGTCCACACCGGAGACAGTATTGTAGTGGCTCCTTCCCAGACTTTAGGGGACAAGGAATATCAGATGCTTCGTACCGCAGCCCTTAATATCATTGACGAGCTGCAGATTACTGGAGGATGTAACGTACAATTTGCTCTGCATCCTACCAGTTTTGAATATTGTGTTATCGAGGTAAATCCCCGTGTAAGCCGTTCATCAGCGCTGGCGTCCAAGGCCACGGGATACCCCATTGCCAAAGTAGCTGCAAAGATTGCTTTAGGCTATACTCTGGATGAAATCAAAAACGCCATAACCGGAAAGACCTATGCCAGCTTTGAGCCTGCACTGGATTATTGTGTAGTAAAGATGCCAAGACTTCCTTTTGATAAATTTATTACGGCAAAGAGAACCCTGACCACCCAGATGAAAGCGACAGGAGAGGTCATGAGCATTTGCAACAGCTTTGAAGGCGCTTTAATGAAGGCGCTGCGTTCTCTGGAGCAGCATGTGGATTCTTTATTAAGCTATGATTTTTCCGAGCTTTCGGAGGAGGAATTGTCAGAACGCTTAACCATTGTGGATGACCAGAGGATTTTTGTCATTGCAGAGGCAATCCGGAAGGGCATTGATTATGATACGATTCATGACATTACCAAGGTGGATATCTGGTTCATTGATAAAATTGCCATTCTTGTGGAAATGGAGCAGAAGCTTTCCGACGGGCCTCTTACGGCAGAATTGTTAAAAGAGGCAAAGAGAATTGAGTTTCCCGACAATGTTATCAGCCGGCTGACGGGAAAGGATGAGGCAAAAATCAAGCAGATGCGTTATGACAACGGCATCGTTGCAGGTTTTAAAATGGTAGATACCTGTGCGGCGGAGTTTGCGGCGGCAACCCCTTATTACTATTCTGTATTCGGAAGTGAAAACGAAGCGGAGGAGACCCGCCCTGAGAAAAAGGTTTTGGTTTTAGGCTCCGGGCCTATCCGTATCGGACAGGGCGTGGAGTTTGATTACTGTTCCGTTCACGCCACATGGGCCTTTGCCAATGCGGGCTACGAGACGATCATTGTCAACAACAATCCGGAGACGGTAAGTACGGACTTTGATATAGCGGATAAGCTTTATTTTGAGCCGCTGACTCCTGAAGACGTGGAAAATATCGTACGGTTTGAAAAGCCTGACGGAGCTGTGGTGCAGTTTGGCGGACAGACTGCCATCAAGTTAACGGAAAGCCTGATGAAGATGGGCGTGCCGATTCTCGGTACAAAGGCGGAGGATGTGGATGCCGCAGAAGACAGGGAGTTATTTGATAAGATTTTAGAGGAAACGGAGATTCCCAGGGCAGCAGGAGGAACTGTCTATACGGCAGAGGAAGCCAAGGCAGTTGCAAACAAACTGGGCTATCCGGTGCTCGTGCGTCCTTCTTATGTACTTGGCGGACAGGGCATGCAGATTGCTTTAAATGACGAAGAAATTGAAGAATTCATGGCGGTTATCAACCAGTATGCACAGGAACATCCTATTTTGGTAGACAAATACCTTATGGGAAAAGAACTGGAAGTGGACGCCGTGTGCGACGGGACGGATATTCTCATTCCGGGTATTATGGAGCATATTGAGAGAACCGGCGTTCATTCCGGCGACAGTATTTCCGTTTATCCGGCGCCTACTATCAGTGAAAAGGTGCGGGAGACCATAGGGGAATATTCCAGAAGGCTTGCAAAAGCCCTTCATGTGGTAGGGCTGATCAATATTCAGTTTATTGCGGTGGAAGACGAGGTTTATGTCATTGAAGTAAATCCCCGTTCCTCCAGAACCGTTCCTTATATCAGCAAGGTAACGGGTATTCCTATCGTGGATCTGGCTACGGAAGTCATCATTGGCAAAAAAATCCGTGATCTGGGTTATGAGCCGGGACTTCAGCCGGACGCAGATTATTTCGCTATCAAGATGCCGGTATTCTCCTTTGAGAAAATCAGGGGAGCGGAAATCAGCTTAGGACCGGAAATGAAATCTACGGGGGAATGTCTGGGAATTGCCAAGACCTTTGATGAGGCTTTGTATAAGGCTTTCTTGGGCGCAGGAATCGATTTGCCCAGACATAAGCAGATTATCATTACCGTTAAGGATGCCGATAAAGGGGAAGCTATCGACATCGGACGGCGGTTTGAAAAGCTGGGTTACACGATTTATGCCACACGTTCTACGGCAAATGCCTTAAAGGAATCCGGCGTGGCTGCCAGAAAGGTCAACAAAATCCAGCAGGAATCTCCTACGGTCATGGATCTTTTATTAGGGCATAAAATTGATCTGGTAATCGATACGCCTACCCAGGGAAGGGATAAATCCAGAGACGGTTTCTTGATCAGAAGGACGGCAATTGAAACAGGGGTCAACTGCCTGACAAGTCTGGATACGGCAAGCGCGCTTCTTACCAGCCTGGAAAACGGGAAAAAAGAAAAATTAAATCTTGTGGATATAGCTGCCATTTAAGATTTATAAGGGATAATATACCATTGTAGATACAATCTGGGAAAGTAAAAATATATCAGTGGGGGCGGTTACATGCCAAAGGGAAAAGGTAAAAATAATTTTATAAAGCCCATAGTCATGATAGGCGCGATGGCGTTTATCGTTTGTCTTATGGTGTGCGTGTTTCATATTTATGATATAAGGAAGAGCCTGGAAAAGGAAATCAATGAACAGCTGGTGGTACAGCTGGATATTGCCGGAGAAATCCTGACAGATGATATTGCAGATACGGAAAGCGTTGTGGACGCGGTGGCGGCGGAATTAGGCGAAAGCGGAAGAGGAGCCTTGACAGAGTCCCAGATTTACCGGATTTTAAACAAATACAAATCCATTGATGATTTTCAGGCCATTACCTACATTAAAGAAGACCATACCATATATTTTGATAACGAATGGTATAGAGACGCTTCGGATATGGTCAGGGAGCCTTTGTATGAAATCAAGGAAAACCAGATTTATCTGACCAATGAATTCTGGAAGGACAGCCATGACTATCTTCTGCTGTTTTTAGTTCCGGTAATGAACGGAGAGGAGCGAAACGGATTTGTGGTGGCTCTGAAAGAGTGTGGAGGTATATTGGACGGAGATGCATTTTCTTATTTGAGAAAGTCGGGAGACCTGATTTTAACGGATGAAAAAGGTGTGATTCTGGATTGCAATCTGACCAATCTACAGACTCAGGATGAAAAATATGATACCATATACGATTATATGGGAAAGTTTTGGAAAATTGATAAAGAGAAAATTTCCGAATTGTCCGAAATGATTTCTGACGACGGTTTAAGCAGTGGAACGGTTCAGTGTAAAAATAAGGATGGCGTCAGGTATTTCTATTCCTTTTCTTCTCCTGAAGTATTTCCGGGGCTGAGGATCCTTTCCCTGTATACGGAAAATGTATACACGGGAGTGGAGAATACCATTATTATCGGAAGTGTTGCATCCTGTGGGATCATGATGCTTTCCGTAATCATTTTTACGGTTATCGTATTCAAACACAATTCCTCTGCCAGCCAGCTGATTACCCAGCTCGCTTTTGAGGATAATATTACAGGGGGAAAGAACCTGAATTTTTTTAAGGAATTTACAGCGGATATGTTAGAAAGATATCCAGGTATCCCGTTTATGATTCACCGGTTTGATATTTCCAATTTTCGGTATATCAACGAGGCCTATGGCCATATAAGGGCGGATCAGCTGTTAAAGATTGTGATTGAAGAGGCACGGGAGGTATTTTACAGCAAAGAGCTTTGCGTCCGTATGGATGCCGACCAGTTTGCGCTGCTTGCCAGAAATACCCAGGATTTAGAGGAAAGATTTTTTACTTTTACAGATAAGGTAAATACCAGAGCTTTGGATATCGGTATCAGATACCCCATTAAGTTAAAGCGAGGCGTCTACCAGATTAAAAACAATGAACATGATATTTCTCTGATGATTGATAAAGCGAATATGGCGAGAAAAACATTGATCGGGGAAGAGAAGGAGTGCGTAGCCGCATATTCTGACCTTTTGGCCAACGACATGCGCAAGGCGGACCGGATTGAATCGGAAATGGAGACAGCGCTCTTTAACAGGGAATTTAAAATGTATATCCAGCCTAAGTGGGATATTATGGAGGACAAGCTTTACGGCGGAGAAGCGTTAGTAAGGTGGATGAAAGAGGATGGAAATATGATCTATCCTTCTGATTTTGTCCCCGTATTCGAGAAAAACGGATTTATTGAGCAGTTGGATCTGTATATGCTGGAATCTGCATGCAAAATGATCAGGGAGCAGATCGATAAGGGGGGACCCGCCTATCCGATTTCCGTAAACCAGTCCAGAATGCTTTTAAATGATCCGCTGTATATTAACAGAATTACGGAAATGTTAAGCCGTTATCAGATTCCGAAAGGATACATTGAATTGGAGATTACGGAAACTGTATTTTTTACGGAACGGGAGAAAATGATTTCTATTTTAAACGAATTAAAGGAAGTGGAAGTACAGCTTTCCATGGATGATTTCGGTTCCGGCTATTCTTCCCTGAATATGTTAAAGGATTTCCCCTTTGATGTATTGAAGATCGATAAGGAATTTTTCAGCGAATCCATTACTTCGGAATCTTCCAAGTGGATTCTGCGTATGATTATTGAAATGGCGGAAGGTCTGGGCATCAGAGTGATTTGTGAAGGCGTGGAAACAAAGGAGCAGGTTGAAATGCTGCGCAAGCTGGGCTGTCGCTATGTACAGGGCTATTACTATTCCAAGCCGATTCCTGCGGAGAATTATGTGGAATCATTTTGCGGGGAGATTGCATAGATTATGAAACAGAACTACCAGCTGCAATTGGAGCAGATTTTAAACGTACCGGAAAATAAGGGAAAACGTCTTTTTCTGCATTGCTGCTGCGCTCCCTGCAGCAGTTATGTGCTGGAATATTTAAGTCAAAGCTTTGCCATCACGGTATTTTACTACAATCCGAATATTACGGAGTCGGAAGAATACAGGAAGCGTGTGGCGGAACAGAAGCGGTTGGTAGAGGCTTTTAACGCATCCGGCAAATGTCAATATCTCATTGCTTTTGAAGAAGGTAAGTATGAGCCGGAGCTGTTTTTAGAAGCTGTCAAAGGCCATGAAACCGACCCGGAAGGGGGAGAGCGGTGCAGTATCTGCTTTGGCATCCGCCTAAAGGAGGCGGCGCTTTTAGCAGCAAAGGGCGGGTATGACTATTTTACCACAACCCTTACCATCAGTCCCTTAAAGGATGCGGAACGGTTAAATGCAATTGGCCGGGCTGTGGGGAAGGCGGCAGGAGTGATGTTTCTGCCCTCCGACTTTAAAAAGAAAAACGGATATAAGCGTTCCATAGAGCTTTCTAAGGAATATGATTTGTACAGACAAAATTATTGCGGCTGTATTTTCAGCCAAAACGAGGTGTAACATGAAAAAATTACTGGATTTGATTTCAGAGGAAATGATGGGGGCTTTTGAAGCCGCAGGATATGACAGGGAATTGGGAAAGGTAACCGTATCTAACAGACCGGACCTTTGTGAATATCAGTGTAACGGCGCCATGGCGGGAGCCAAGACCTATCATAAAGCGCCCATTATGATTGCAAAGGATGTGGCGGAAAAATGTGAAGGAAGCGAAGTTTTTTCCAGCGTTGAAGCGGTAAATCCCGGATTTTTAAATTTGAGATTAAATGGAAAGTTTTTGGGGAATTATCTCAAGGGAATGGAAAAAGAAGATAAATTCGGTCTTCCTAAGCCGGAGAAGCCCTTAAAAATTGTTATTGATTACGGCGGACCCAATGTGGCAAAGCCTCTTCATGTAGGGCATCTTCGTTCGGCGGTTATCGGGGAAAGCATTAAAAGGATTGCCCGCTATAACGGGCATGAGGTAATCGGAGACATTCATCTGGGGGACTGGGGTCTGCAGATGGGATTGATCATTACGGAGTTAAAGGAAAGAAAACCGGAGCTTCCCTTTTTTGATGAGAGTTTTACGGGCGAATACCCAAAGGAAGCGCCCTTTACAATATCCGAGCTGGAGGAAATATATCCCACAGCCAGCGCTAGGTCTAAAGAGGATGAGGCTTATAAGGAAAAAGCCATGGAGGCTACCTTTAAGCTGCAAAGCGGCGTGAAAGGATACAGGGCTTTGTGGAACCATATTATTGCTGTTTCCGTGTCCGATTTGAAAAAGAATTATGAAAATTTAAATGTGGAATTTGATCTTTGGAAGGGAGAATCCGACGTTCACGATTTGATTCCCGATATGGTCGAATATATGAAAAGGGAAGGCTATGCCCATGAATCCGAGGGCGCTTTGGTTGTGGATGTGAAGGAAGAAACCGATACCAAGGAGATTCCGCCCTGTATGATCTTAAAAAGCGATGGAGCTTCTCTTTACAATACGACAGACCTCGCCACCATAAGGGAAAGAATGGAAAAGATCAATCCCGACCAGATTATCTATGTAGTGGATAAAAGGCAGGAACTTTACTTTACCCAGGTGTTTAGATGTGCAAGAAAAACAAAGCTGGTAAAACATGACACTTTACTTACCTTCGTAGGATTTGGTACTATGAATGGGAAGGATGGCAAACCTTTTAAAACCCGTCAGGGCGGTGTCATGAGGCTGGAGAATCTGTTAAGCGATATTAATGAACAGATGTACACCAAAATGATTACCAATCATGAAATACCTGAGGAATCAAAGGAAGAGGCAAAAGGGATTGCTGCGATGGTTGCCCTTGCCGCAGTAAAATACGGCGACTTAAGCAATCAGGCAAGCAAGGATTATATTTTTGATGTAGAGCGTTTTACTTCCTTTGAAGGAGATACAGGACCTTATATTCTTTATACCATTGTGCGTATTAAATCTATTTTAAACAAATATGACGCATTGGAAAAAGAAAAACAGGATACGGGTATCAGAGAGCCGGAAGGAGAGGCGGAAAAAGAACTGATGATGTCCCTTGCAGGCTTTATTTCCATGATGCAGACTGCGTGGGAAGAAATGGCGCCTCATAAAGTGTGTGCCTATATTTATGATCTTGCCAATGCTTTCAATCATTTTTACCATGAGACCAAAATTCTGCAGGAAGAGGATGAGGAAAAGCAGGCAGGATATATAGCGTTATTGAAACTGACAAAGGAAATTCTGGAAACATGTATTGATGTTTTGGGATTTGCAGCACCGGAGCGGATGTGATTGAGTATGGAATTTATTAGAGTAAACGATCATATGATCAAGTGCCTGATCAGCGAAGCGGACATGGATCAATATGATATATCAATTGAAGACTTTTTTTCAAGATCAGAGAACGCTATGGAATTTCTGCATGAAATTGTAAAGCAGGCGGAACAGGAAGTGGATTACAGACCGGAAGGTCCTCTGACCTCTCTTCAGATTGCGCCGATTCCCGATAAGGGCATTGCGATTTTTCTGACAGAAAAGCCGCAGATTGATTTAAAGACGATTTTACAAAGCTTGAAAAAGGGAGCGGGAATTGAAATTCCCGATGATGTTATGGAGAAGATAGAACAGAGCACTCCCAGGGAGCAGGCGGAATTTTTTGGCAGATTTATGGAGAATGTACATAAAGAAGTGGAAAAGAATATGGCCCAGGGCAATTCTGTAGAGCCAAAGGTGGAAGGCGCAAGGGAACTCTTTCAGGGAAAAGAAAGGGAAAAGAATGTTCCCGGTTCCGTGCAGACATCCAGTAATTTAGAACGAAAGATTTTTGCCTTTGACAGCGTAGCGGATGTAATGCGCTATGCCGAGGTTGTGGAGATGCCGGGAGATGTAGGCAGCAGTCTTTATAAGGATTGGGATCACGAAACCTATTACCTGGTTGTGGAAAGACATCAAGTGTCCGTTGAAACGCTTGCAGGCGTTTATTTGACCGCTTATGAGTATGGACATTTTGTTTCTGAGAAGGAAGAGCATATTCATTTTATCAAGGAGCATTGTGAATGTGTGATTCAAAGAAACGCAATCCAGAAAATTAAATCCGGAAAGCAGTAAGGGAGTGTGCTTTTGTGCATAATGAATTAACCCAAAAAGACATTGATAAAATGAAGGAAGAAATTGAATACCGTAAAGTAACGGTGCGGAAGGAGCTTTTGGAGCATGTGAAGGAAGCGCGCGCCCATGGGGATTTAAGCGAAAACTTTGAATATCATGCCGCGAAAAAAGAAAAAAACAAAAATGAAAGCCGTATCCGTTTTCTTGAGAGAATGATAAAAACGGCGGTAGTGGTTTCTGATGAGTCCGCAGAGGACGAAGTAGGAATCAATAATACGGTAACCGTAGAGTTTCCCGACGATCATTTGGAAGAGGTTTACCGCATCGTGACTACAGTAAGAGGAAATTCCTTAAAGGGGCTTATCAGCAATGAATCTCCCATGGGGAAGGCATTGTTAGGTCATAAGGTAGGAGAACGGGTTACCGTGACGGTCAATGATAGGGTAAGCTATGATGTGGTAATAAAGAGCATTGAGAATACGGAAGACGATGATTTGGAATTGAATAAGTTTTAGCGTGAAAAGCATTAACATAGAATGAAAAACCAGGAAAATGAAAAGAGTCAAACAATTTCATTGATAAAACCCTTATGGGTGGATAAGAAGTTTACATAATCTGTAATGTTGGAAGAGGTTGCGTGAGAATAGTTAGGAATGGAAGTGGATTCCTGGCCGGAAAGCAGATTTTTTGCCATGATAATTGGCTTACACTCGGAAAGTGGCGCAGGAAATAAAGTTGACATAACATATGGGACGGCATTCGAATTATCAAATAAAGAATCCATAGATGCAGCGAAAAGTCCATTGTCAGGAGAGTTTACATAATTTGGAGAATCTAGATAGGAGTGAAGCTTATGGGAAAAAAGCAGTTCCTGAATAAAAGGACGGCTTTCTTCTTCCGTGTATAAAAAGTAACCTTCCAGACGGTTATGCAAGGAAAAGGTATAGATGCCGCCATTTTGGGCATACAGTTCCGAGAGCAGGGTGTTATAGTAGGAAGGAGACCGTGTCAGATAATAATCATATTGTGCAAACAAAGTTTCTGCAGCAAAATCCGATAAAGCAGACAGTATTTTTGGGAAAGTCTCCTTTTCAAGATATTGTACTTGAATGCCGGTAGCAGAGAGATGATTTATGTAAATCTCTCTGCGCTTTATGATTTCGGGAACGCTATATTGAGGTCTTGCATAAATATAAGAAAAGCCGAAAGGTTCATAAATAGCGGGATTTGCAGGCATTAAAAAGACGAAAGGGCACAAAAGGCGGGCCGCATATTCGAAGGATTTATTCAGTAAGGTTGACATAAGTCCTCTATGGCGGTGGGATTTTTTTGTGGCAACCCCAACAATATAAAAGGTGGGAACACCTGTTTTTTGAATGGTCATTTCATAAGGGGTAAGATGTACCATGGAAACGATTTGTTCCGTGGATAAATGCCGACAGATGAATGTAGTGTTGGAGAGAGCCTTATTGGCAAAATAATAGTCCGTAAAAGCCTTACTGTCTTCAGAAAACACTTCTTCCCAGAGCGGGCGGGTGGCAAGTACGTTTTTGCCCTGTAAACATTCTATCCGGTAAGCATCGGAGCCGTTATTTATGATATCTGTAAAAAGTTCCATAAGTGCAGCCTGCCTTTGTTATGAATTTTGTTTGGGACATCCCTGGCAGGAGCCGCATTGTCTTGAAACAGTATTTTGTGTTATGTCAACCTGCATATCCATCAGGCTGGAGGGGGTGGCCAACATACAGATTGCCTGTGAGGAAATGCCTTCTCCTTGTCCGGTAAAGCCCAGCCCTTCCTCGGTAGTTGCTTTTATATTGACCTGCCCGATTTCGATTCCCAGGGCATTTGCGATATTTTCACGCATATTGTCAATATAGGGGCGCATTTTGGGAGCCTGGGCTATAATGGTGGCATCAATATTTTCAATAAGAAAGCAATGTTCTTCTAAAAGGCAGCCTGCTTTTTGAAGGAGCTTTATACTGGAAATGCCCTTATATTGGGGGTCAGTATCGGGAAAATGCTTTCCGATGTCGCCTAAAGCCGCAGCGCCTAAAAGAGCATCCATAATGGCGTGGAGAAGCACGTCTGCATCTGAGTGGCCTAAGAGACCTTTTTCATAGGGGATGGTTACGCCGCCAATGATTAAATCCCTGTTTTCTGCTAATTTATGAACATCATATCCCATTCCGATTCTCATGATTTGAAATTCCTCGTCTTTCTGCGTTATTTCCCCGGGCAACGCTTTAAAAGTGCAAGCTAAGTCAGGTTAAAACTGTCGAAAAAACTGACTTTGTGCAGCTGGCATGTATATTGAGCGGCTGCAGGGGCGTTTGGTTCTGCCATTACTTATTATACCTTAAGAGAGAAGTTCCTAACAGAATTTTTTAAAAGATTTTTGAAAGATTTTGAAAGAAAAAACTTGACAAGTCCACCCGAATCATTATATACTAGCAAAGCGGGTTGCGAAAGCGGCCTTGCCAAAATGGGATCTTAGCTCAGCTGGGAGAGCATCTGCCTTACAAGCAGAGGGTCATAGGTTCGAGCCCTATAGGTCCCATTTATATGGCGAGATAGCTCAGTTGGCTAGAGCATACGGTTCATACCCGTAGTGTCGAGGGTTCAAATCCCCCTCTCGCTATTTCAAAAGTCTTGAGTTTTCAAGGCTTTTTTTTGTGCTGCATTTTGTGTTACATTTCATGCCTCATTATTTTCCGGCACGGAATGGAATCCTTTAACCGCAGCTGACAGGCCAGATACACAGGATGCATAAATGCTATTGCCGGATAAGCTATCGCCGGTTCATTGCCGGATAAGAGATTTGTATTGCGGGATATTGTGCCGGATGTTATGATTATTATATCATCCGGTAAGGAGCGTATGGAGCGGGGAACTGAACGGCGTGCCGAACCAAAAGGCCGGAAAATGATGAGGGAAACGATGGATTTTGGATGCACGTTAATGCGTGCAGATAGAAGCAAGGTGTGGAAACGGAAGAAATAGTGATACTGGTCGGCATTATCGGGACAGGGGTTGTGATCATGGTCCTGCTTATGTGGTTTGTGAGTACAAATAACCGGAGGATTCGACAAAGATTTGGGGAGTCGGCAGAAACGAGCGGAACGATTGTGGATATCAGAATAGAACGGGATTATCATCCAGAAAGGCAGTCATATGAGCCGTACGTTATCACGTATTCTTACTATGACGGAAAAAGCATGCATGAAAAAAGCTTCAAGACCGGTAACCGAAAGCAGGTACACAAATTAAAGATAAGCGACAGGCTTATCGTGTATTATGACCGGCAGAAGCCGGATGACGCCGTGGCGGCGGTGCAGATAGAATGGGAAAAATCAATGTGGTGGAAGATATTGATCGGTTTTGCCGTGATCATAATCCCGGCGGTCATTGCTACATTCTGTTTGATGTAGCGCACCGGGGATGACGGCAAAAGAAAGGGCGCTGACGAAAAAACGAATGTTCCTATAGACGGGAATTTGTGGTAGAATGAAAAGCAGAAAGCCGGGCGATTTTTTCGGCATCTGGCAAGAACGGAAAACAAAAGAACTGTTGGAAAATTTGGGATGGGAGAGGGACTATGAAATTAACATTTATAGGAGCGGCGCATGAGGTAACGGGCAGCTGCCATTGTCTGCAGGTCTGTGGCAAGACGATTCTGGTGGATTACGGAATGGAACAGGGGGCAAACGTCTTTGAAAATGCGGAACTTCCTGTGGAGCCGGCATTTGTTGATTATGTACTGTTGACACATGCCCATGTGGATCATTCCGGTATGCTCCCTAAGCTGTATGCAAGGGGATTCAGAGGTCAGATCTTCATGACCGACGCCACGGCAGATCTGTGCAGCATCATGCTTCGTGACTGTGCGCATATTCAGATGCAGGAAGCGGAGTGGAAAAACAGAAAGGCAAAAAGAAGTGCGGAGGTACAGGCGGTGGAGCCTGTATATACCATGGAGGACGCCGACGGTACCATTAAGCAGATCGTTCCCTGCCACTATAATACGATCGTCAATCTATGTGAGGGCATAAAAATCCGTTTTACGGATATTGGGCATCTTTTAGGTTCATCCAGCATTGAGGTATGGATGCATGAAAACGGTGTGGAAAAGAAAATTGTTTTCTCCGGAGATATCGGAAATATAAATCAGCCGCTTATCAAGGATCCCCAGAAGACGCCGGATGCGGATTATGTGGTGGTGGAATCTACCTATGGCGACAGGTTACATACAAAGGAGCGGCCCGATTATGTGGCGGATCTGACGGCTATTTTGCAGGAGACCTTTGATAAGGGCGGAAATGTGGTCATTCCTTCTTTTGCTGTTGGAAGGACCCAGGAACTGCTTTATTTCCTGCGCCAGATCAAAAATGACCGTCTGGTAAAGGGACATGAGGATTTCCCTGTGTATGTGGACAGTCCGCTGGCAGTGGAGGCAACGGGGATCTTCCAGAAAAATGTTTACAACTGCTTTGATGAGGAAGCCATGGAGCTTGTGAGAAAAGGCGTTAATATCATCGGGTTTCCGGGACTTCATTTATCCATCACAAGCGAGGAATCCAAGGCAATTAACTTTGACGAGGAACCAAAGGTCATCATTTCCGCTTCGGGTATGTGCGAGGCCGGCCGTATCAGGCATCATTTAAAACACAACCTGTGGAGACCTGAATGTACAATCCTGTTTGTGGGATATCAGGCAGCAGGGACATTGGGAAGGCATATTGTGGAAGGCGCTTCGGATGTAAAGCTTTTCGGAGAACCCATTGAGATTCGGGCGTCCATCAAAAAACTTATCGGCCTGTCGGGACATGCGGATAAAAACGGCTTGATTGACTGGCTTTCCGGCTTTGAGAAAAAACCGGAAAGGGTCTTTGTTGTACACGGGGAAGAATCGGTCTGTGAAGCCTTTAAGGACTGTCTCAATAATGAGTATGGATATCATGCATATGCGCCCTACAGCGGCACCAGATTCAATCTGGCAAGTAATGAAGTGGAATATGCGGCGGTTCCTGTACGTGTGGAAAAGAAGAAAACCAAAGGGGCTTCCGAGGTATTCAGAAGATTGCTGGCAGCAGGGCAGAGGCTGCTTGCGGTTATCCAGCATAATGAGGGCGGTACCAATAAGGATCTTGCCAAGTTTGCCGACCAGATTAATTCCTTATGCGATAAGTGGGACAGATAGAAGCCAAAGGGCATGAAGCAGGGACAAGGAATGGAGAAAACGAAATAAAAGAAATTAAAATAAGAGAAAGCAAACTTAGAAAAGAGTAAATATCGAAGTAAGCAAAATTAGTAATTTTTATTAAAGATTAAGACGGACTATCAGGGAAAGGAATTTTACAACCATATGAGCTATGCGGACACAGTGTTTATCAATATGTGCAGGGATATTCTGGAAAACGGCACCAGCACTGAGGGAGAGAAGGTAAGACCTCACTGGGAAGATGGAACGCCTGCCTATACCATCAAAAAATTCGGCGTTGTAAACCGTTATGATTTATCCGGGGAATTTCCTCTTTTGACCTTGAGGCCTACCCCCTTAAAGAGCGCTACGGATGAAATGCTTTGGATTTGGCAGAGAAAGTCCAATAATATTCATGATCTGCACAGCCATATCTGGGATGAATGGGCGGATGAGAACGGCTCTATCGGAAAGGCATACGGGTATCAGCTGGGCGTTAAACACCAATACAAGGAAGGGATGATGGACCAGGTAGACAGGGTTATTTATGATTTGAAAAACAATCCCTACAGCCGGAGGATCATGACCAATATTTATGTGCATCAGGACTTACATGAAATGAATCTGTATCCCTGCGCTTACAGCATGACTTTTAATGTTACGCAAAATAAGGGAGAGGATAAGTTGACCTTAAACGGGATATTAAACCAACGCTCCCAGGATGTGCTGACGGCAAATAACTGGAATGTGGCCCAATATGCAGTGCTTATGCATATGCTTGCGCGGGTATGTGATATGAATGTGGGAGAATTGGTACATGTCATAGCGGACGCTCATATTTATGACCGTCATATCCCGATTATTAAAGAGTTGATTGAAAGAGAACCCCAGCCTGCGCCGGAATTCTGGCTGAATCCACAGATTCGGGATTTTTATGAATTTTCAAGGGACGATGTGAAGGCTGTCAATTATGTTACCGGTCCTCAGGTTAAAAACATTCCGGTGGCAATTTAAAAGGATACATATAAGAGAAAGCCTTTTTTGAATAAATTGAATGCAAAGAAGGCATGTGAACAAGAATAGGAAGCAAACAGATTTTTTTGAAGGAGAGTTTTTCATGAATTTAATTGTATCGGTGGACAAAAACTGGGCCATTGGATATCAGAATAAGCTGCTTGTACGGATTCCCAATGACATGAAGAATTTCAGGCGTCTGACAACGGACAATGTCATTGTGATGGGGCGGAAAACTTTAGAAAGCTTTCCCCAGGGACAGCCCTTGGCAAACCGGGTCAATATTGTTATGACAAAAACGAGGGACTATCAGGTTAAAGGAGCAGTTGTAGTGCATTCCATAGAGGAATTAAGGGAAGAGTTAAAGCGCTATGGGGACAAACAGATATACGTGGTAGGTGGGGAAAGCATTTACCGCCAGCTTCTACCCTATTGCAGTAAGGCTGTGATTACCAAAATCGACGGAATTTATGAGGCGGACACCTATTTTCCCAATCTGGATGAGGACAAAGAATGGCAGATAACAAAGGAGTCTGAGGAACAGACTTATTTTGATATTTGCTACAACTATGTAACCTATGAGAGAAAGGTATAACTACAGGTAATGGATGCCATGTCAGATATAGCAAAATCTTGACATTTCCACATAAAAGAATGATAATGAAAAAAATTGCATGACAAGATGCATGAAAAGCCCTAAGGGCGGAGGAAAGAAAGGAAGAAAAAACATGGAAAAGAAAGACATTGACTGGTCAGATCTGGGATTTTCATACATCCAGACGGACAAACGATTCGTATCTAATTTTAAGGATGGGGCATGGGATGAAGGTACATTAACTTCTGATGCTAATGTGGTGATCAGTGAATGTGCCGGTGTTTTGCAGTATGCCCAGACCTGCTTCGAAGGCTTAAAGGCATATACGACGGAAGATGGGAAGATTGTATGTTTCCGCCCGGACTTAAATGCCTCACGTATGAAGGACAGCTGTGTGAGGCTGGAAATGCCCGTGTTTCCCGAGGATAGATTTGTACAGGCTGTTGTAGATGTTGTAAAGGCAAATGAAACTTATGTGCCTCCTTACGGTTCAGGAGCTACTTTGTATATCCGTCCTTATATGTTCGGAAGCAATCCGGTTATCGGTGTAAAGCCGGCCGACGAATATCAGTTCCGTATTTTTACCACGCCGGTAGGTCCTTACTTTAAAGGCGGTGCAAAGCCCATTACAATCAGGGTTTGTGATTATGACAGAGCTGCGCCTCACGGAACGGGACATATTAAAGCAGGATTAAATTACGCTATGAGTCTCTATGCAATTATGGATGCCCACAGACAGGGCTTTGACGAAAATATGTATCTGGATGCCGCTACCCGTACAAAGGTAGAGGAAACCGGCGGTGCAAACTTCATTTTTGTAACAAAGGACGGAAAAGTTGTGACGCCTAAGTCTGACAGCATTCTTCCTTCTATCACACGCCGTTCCTTAATGTATGTTGCGGAGCATATTCTGGGAATGGAAGTTGAACAGAGAGAAGTATACTTTGATGAAGTGAAGGATATGGCGGAATGCGGACTTTGCGGAACTGCTGCGGTTATATCTCCTGTTGGAAAGATCAACGACCACGGAAAGGAAATCTGTTTCCCAAGCGGAATGGAGGAGATGGGTCCTGTTACCAGAAAGCTGTATGATACATTGACAGGAATCCAGATGGGACGCATGGAAGCGCCTGAAGGATGGATTAAAGTGATTGAATAAGGAGGATTTGCTGGTCTTAACAATTATAAAAGGAGAAAGAAAAGCCGGATGCTTCGGTTTTTCTTTCTCCTTTTTGTTTTTAAAAGCTCACCACTTGGATTTTAAACGATTACCACTTAGTCAAAGCCCATTTACTTTTTTGACTGTGGCTGATATGATTGCCCCATGGAGGGAAGAAAGTGAAAATCAAAATTGAGATTGATGAAAATCTGAAAGAGCAGGAAGTGATCATACGGGCGCCTGTCTGGAATGAAGAAGTGGTTTTCTTAAAAGAGCGGATTTTGGGAGAGCATGAAACGCCGACTATGTTGAATGTGAGGCAGAAGGAAAGAGAATTTTTTCTTCCCCTTTCGGATATCTTGTTTTTTGAAACGGAAAACAAAGTTATTTTCGCCCATACCTGCGACAAGATGCTGGAGACGGATTATAAGCTTTATGAGCTTGAGGAAATGCTTCCGGGATATTTTATGAGAATATCCAAATCAACCATTGCAAACTGCAATCACATTTTTTCCATAACCAGGAATATTACGGCTTCCAGTATGGTGGAATTCAGGGATTCCCACAAACAGGTTTATGTGTCAAGACAGTATTATAAAATGCTAAGAGATTATATGGCAGAGAAAAGGAGAGGATAAGTATGAAAAAAAATAATATTTTCTGGGGACTTGTATTGATAATGGCAGCGGGGATGGTGCTTCTGCACAGCTTTGGACTTGATCCGGGAATCGGAGTGTTCCGGCTGCTGATTGGCATTGTTTTGGCTGCGATTCTGATTAAAAGTGTAGTTTCCTTTCATGTGGAAGGCATTTGCTTTTCGGCAGCCTTTTTTATTATTATGTTTTCACAGGAAATGGGAATTTTGCCTGTGAATCCTTTGCAGATATTGCTTGTGGCGCTGCTTTTGTCCGTGGGAGTGAATCTCCTTTTAGGGGATAAAATCAGAAAGATAAGGCGGGAGAGAAGAGAAAGCCATAGAGGGATAGGGCAGTATGAGCAGGTTGTGGACAGTCAGGACTGCGACCGTATTGAAGTCAGCCTGAAATTTGGCTCGGCAGTAAAATATGTAGAAAGCGATAATTTTGTGAGTGGGGATTTGAGCGCTTCCTTTGGAGCACTGGTGGTATACTTTGACAATGCGATCATCCAGAATGCTTCCGCGGAGCTTTGTGTGGATGTTTCCTTTGGAGCCATGAAATTGTATGTTCCCAAAGCCTGGAAGGTTGAAAACAATATTACCAGCAACTTTGGCGGTGTGGAGGAACGCGGAGAGAGCAAGTGGACGGAGAGCGGAAAACAATTATATTTAAAAGGAAATGTGAATTTCGGCGCCGTAGAAATTTACTATATTTAAAAATAAACATGATATTCGAAAAACAGTCCGGCCATGGAGAAAAGAATTTTGGTGCTGTCGGTAATATTGCAGAAGTAATTGGTAAGAATAGATATGCTGTCAGCTTAATAAGGAATGGCCGGGCTTTTCTATCATTAAAAATAAAATATGTTGAATAAAAAATAATGTGTATTTAAGTATTGACATTTTCCGCAATCTGATATATTGTATTAAATAAGTAATACAACAATACAATAAGACAGTTCCTGTAACCGGAAATTGTTAAGGAACAGAGAGGAGGTATTGTATGGCTTGGAATCTGGATGGAGATCGGCCCATTTATATTCAGCTTGTGGAGATTCTACAAAGCAAGATCATTGCAGGAGAATATAAACCAGGGGAAAGGCTGCCAAGCGTCAGGGATTTTGCGGCGGAAGCAGGAGTAAATCCCAATACGATGCAGAGAGCTTTTGCCAATTTAGAACAGATGGGGTTAATTGTTACAATGAGGACAAACGGAAGAACGGTTGCAGACAATCCGGGGATTATCAGTCGGAAGGAAAAAGAGCTGGCGGATGTCTGTATAGAACAGTTTTTTACGAAAATGAAAGAGATTGGATATGAGAAAAAGGAAGCGCTTGCCCTGGCAGGTGCGAAAGTAGATGGAGGGGACGAAAATGAGTGAGCAGAACAATTACGAAACGCCTATGAATGAAACACCCATGAACGGAGTACCCATGAACGGAATGCCGGTAAGCGGAGCGCCCATGAACGGAACGCCCATGAACGGAATGCCGGTAAGCGGAGCGCCCATGAACGGAACGCCCATGAATGGAATGCCGGTAAGCGGAGCGCCCATAAACGGAACACCCATGAATGGAATGCCGGTAAATGGTGGACCCATGAATGGGCTGCCGCCTTATGGATATCAGATGAACAGACCGCCGGTCAGATTCATTATGGAGCCTATGGAGAAAAGCGGGGAAGGGCATTCTTTACTGGAATGTCGAAATTTGACAAAATGTTATAACATGGGAGTTCCGGCGTTAAATCAGATGAATTTAAGAATTGAGAAAGGTCACATTGTAGGGCTTTTGGGTCCTAACGGCAGCGGGAAAACCACATTGATCAAGCTGATTAACGGACTTTTAACGCCTACGGAGGGACAGGTTTTGATTAACGGAAGCGCACCGGGGCCTTACACGAAATCCATTGTATCTTACCTGCCTGAGCGCACTTATTTAGAAGCCCAGAAGGATGTAAAAAGCCTGGTTGCTTTTTTTGCCGAATTTTATGCAGATTTTCATGCGGACAGGGCTTATGCCATGTTGCAGGCTTTGGGAATCCCTTCCAACGCCAGGTTAAAAACCCTTTCAAAGGGCACAAAGGAAAAGGTGCAGCTGATATTAGTTATGAGCCGCTCCGCACAGCTTTATATTTTGGATGAACCCATTGCGGGCGTGGATCCGGCAGCAAGGGATTATATTCTGCGCACTATTTTGACCAATTATAATCCCGAAGCGTCTCTTCTGATCTGTACACATTTGATCTCGGATATAGAAAATATTCTGGACGATGTGATTTTCATTAAGAACGGGCAGCTGGTGGTACAGAGTACCGTGGATAATATCCGGGCACAGTTTGGTAAAACGGTGGATTCTTATTTCAGGGAGGTGTTCGCATGTTAAAGAAACTAATCAAGTCTGAGTGGAAAGATACATGGGCTGTGGGAACAGTCTGCAGCATTGTCGTTGTGGGACTGGCGATCATAGGAATGATCATATTCAGTATGGATATCTGGAGAGGGAATTCCAGAATGAATGACGTTATGGAAGGCTTTACGGCAACAATGATTGCGTTTTATTTTATGATGCTTGTATTCGGCATTATAGGCGTGGTACTTGTGGTAAGATATTTCTTTTTTTACAGATATTACAAAAATTTATTTACCGACCACGGCTATTTGATGAATACGCTGCCTGTTAAAAGTACAGATTTGATTTTTTCCAAACTGATTGTGGGGGTAATCTGGCAGTTTTTGATCTGGATAGTTGTAGTCGCAAGTATTATTGGTATGATATTGGCCATGGTTGTCAATGCGGGGGAAATCCAAATTTCGGACTTCTGGGATGCATTTAAGGAATTTTTTGAAGCGTTGCGCTGGATGTTTCGGGATGAAGATTTCATGGAACTATCTCCTTTCTTTATCTGTACTATGTTGGCAGCAGTCTTTTGGCCTATAGCAGAGCTCCTGTTAATGTATGCGGCGGTCGGAATCGGTCAGCTTAGTAAGAAACGGAAGTTTTTGGTGGCGGTATTCATTTTAATCGGTTTTAATATGGTAAAGAGCCTGGTGGTAAATATGATATCCATTCCGATTGCCCTGGTATCGGAAAATCTTCCATCCCAATTTACCATGAACCTTATGGCTGTTATCGGGCTTGTCATTACAATCGGGATGATTATAGGACTTTACTTTGCAAACAAGTATTTTCTTGAGAAAAAACTGAATTTGGAGTAATTTCCCCATAAAATGGTGTGAAATTAAAAAACCTCTGCATATAGTAATAAAAAAGTGCAGAGGTTTTTTATGCCTGAAAATGATAACACTGCAAGGGGACAATTGATTATTGAGGTAACCAGTGCGATCGGGTTGATTCCGGTACAAAATGCTACAGTACGGATTTCTTATACAACAGATCCCGAAAATACTCTGGAGGAAATTACTACAAATGAAAGCGGACAGACGGAGCGGCTGACGCTTCCGGCACCGCCTGTAGAATTGAGCTTAGAGCCTCAGGACTTAAGACCCTATGCGGAATATAATATATCGGTATCTGCCCCGGGGTATGAACCGGTACAAGTAGTTGCCAGTGAATTGTTGGCAGATGAGCTTTCCATACAGAATATATCCATGAATCCTGTGGAAGAGCCGGATCTTGTAAGCGATGATGTGATGATTGCACCCCATACCCTGTATTATGATTATCCGCCCAAAATTCCGGAGGATGAAATCAAACCGATGGATGAAAGCGGGGAAATTGTTTTAAGCCGTGTTGTAATTCCGGAATATATTATTGTTCATGATGGAAATCCCAATGACAGTTCTGCGCCTAACTATTATGTGAAGTATAAAGATTATATTAAGAATGTGGCAAGCTGCGAAATTTATGCCACATGGCCGGAGGCGGCAATTTATGCCAATATTTTATGCATTATGTCCTTTACCTTGAACAGGGTTTACACGGAGTGGTACAGAAATCAGGGAAAGGATTTTACCATTACCAGTTCCACCGCATATGACCAGAAATGGATATATGGAAGGAATATCTATGAAAATATTTCCTACCTGGTGGATTCCATATTTAATAATTTCCTCTCAAGGCCGGGAGTGAGACAGCCTATCTTTACTTCTTATTGCGACGGAGTCAGGGTAACCTGCGACGGATTGAAGCAGTGGGGATCCAAATATCTGGCAGAGGAAGGATATTCGGCTATTGAAATTATACGGTATTATTACGGAAATGATATGTACATCAACTCAACGGAATATGTTTCAGGTGTACCGTCTTCTTTTCCCGGCTACAATCTGTCCGTAGGGGCGCAGGGCGCAAAGGTTATGCAGATTCAGGAACAATTAAACAGAATCAGCCAAAACTATCCTGCCATTCCCAGAATTGTTGCAGACGGCATCTACGGAGAGAGGACCAAGGAAGCGGTGGAAACTTTTCAGAGGGTTTTTCTGTTGCCTGTAACGGGGATTGTGGATTATCCCACCTGGTATGAATACGCTTCATCTGCATTTGAATTTCCACCTAAATATTCAGGTAAAAGGCAAGGTCCATGGCGCCGCAGTTTATCAGCTTTCCGTTCCGTTCACGAGTCATATCGCCGCTTCTGGAATAGATGATTTTCTGGAAGCACTGCTTTAAGAGCATATTCTTGTCGGAAGCGGATGCATTGGCGTCCAAAAGGGCATCCAGGCAGTTTGAAAATGTAATGCGCCTTTCTTTATAGTCTATGGCTTCAGGTATGCTGTGGTATGCGTTGTCCAGAGCTTCTTTCACATCAGAACGTTCCTTTTTCACTTTCTCATTTAATTTTTCAAATATTTCCTCAGGCATGGGTGTTTTAGGATCGGAAAACTTTTCCCATTGGGCAAGCTCTATGGCATCCAGCTCTTCCAGACGCTTTTCCAGAATCCGGATTTGTTCTTTGTGGGCATCCAGAAAGCCGTCTGCATTGTTTTGTATCTTAATGTCAAAATCGTGAATATAGCTTTTTAAGGTGTCGATCACGATATTGTAAACGGATTCAAAGGTAACGCTGCTCTGTCCGCAGTAATTGCTGCACATAAGGCGGGGACGGGCTTTGCTGTATGACTGGTACACCATGCAGTAGCCGCAGGAGCACTGCAGAAGTCCGGCAAGGGGGTTGATGCACATGCCGACGGCATAATGGGGCTTGCGTCCAAGCATGGAGCGGACCTTGTCAAAAACAGCATCCTCAATGATAGCCGGATGTTTTCCTTCATAAACCAAGGGGGCATCTGACAAAAGGCGGTGTTTGACTACAATGCCGTTTTGTACAATGGGCACAGTCTGCTTTCTTTTCCATACGATTTTACCGCAATAGGTTTGATTGGTTAAGACCTTCCGTATGGTATTTTTGCTCCAGGGAGTTTCCTTGGCGCCTTTTATGCCGATGCTGTTGAGGTAATTGGCGATTTTGGTCATTCCAAGGTTCTCATGGATATACATGTCATAAATCATTTTAACAATGCGTGCGTCGTCATTGGGAGAGAGGGTATACCTTTTTTTCTTCCCGTCCATAATGCAGATGCGGTCATAACCATAAGGAGCTTCAGAGGTTACAAAAAAGCCCTGCTCGGCAGACAGGGAACGGCCCCGGCTCAATATTTTTTTGGTATATTCCAGATATTCATTTCCCCGCTTTAATTCCCTTTCAAAAATGTCCCTGTCGTATTCATCGGAGAGGTCATAGGTTTTCATGGGGGTAATGATTTTGGTATTGGTGTACCGGAACAGCTTAATGATACGTCCGGCATCTTCCAGATCGCCACGGGAGAGCCTTTGAACCTCCACCACCAGAACCGCTTTTATGGCAGGAGATTCGATGAGCTTTAAAAGCTTAAGCATCTGAGGGCGTGCGTCGATGGTTTCCCCGGACACCACTTCACGAAAGAGATTATTTTCAGGAACCGGTTCATCGAGATTATCCTCCGCCCATTTTGCCAGTATGGCTTCATGCCTGGATAAAACCTCCTCTACGGTCATTGTCGGATCATCTGACCGGGATTTTCTCAGGTATGCAAGAACTTCACATGATTTCATATCATCCACCCCTTAAATCATATTAGTTTTAGGCATAAAAATGCCCGGTAACTTGTGTTTTTACCGGGAAAATGATATAATTCATTTATTCTTCGGGAATTATATCGGGTTTTCCCGGTGTAGTCCTGCCTCCGCCTCTGGTGTTGCAGCATCAGAGGCGGTGCTTCTGTTTGACAGATTGATGTATAATGACTATAATATACTTAACAAGACAGCCGATAAGGAAGGTTAAGGCTTCCCGCTCCGGCGAATATGTACTAAAAAATAGCGCTCATCCTACCAAAGACAGGGCGCTATTTTTTGTGCTTCAAAACTAAAGTTATGATAGCGCAAAGCATAATTACAAAAGTGAATAAATCGCTAAATGTAACCATTGGCACCACCCCTTTCCGCAAGACTCGGAACGGGTGTATAGCCGCCCTATCGGCTGCCCTGGTAAGTATATTAGGTTGTCAAGGTAGTAGTTAATGTTATAAAGTTAAAAGAAAGGTAATTCGTCTATGCCATCAGGAATGTTCATAAATGAATTAGAGGATGCTGTTTCATTATGATTCCATGCATTTAATAAGTTGTTGCGATAGAAAGAACTTTGAGCCCCGCAAATCGGGCAGTATCGAGCATTTGATGGAAGTATTTCTGAATTACTGCATTCATTATTAATGCATTTGTTGACTAAATCTTGTCCACAAATTTGACAGAAATTTCCTTCAATATCAGTGTCTTCATTACTACAACTTGGACATTTTTTCAATTTTCCATTTTCATATGTTTCAAATAAAGGATATTTCATTTTATCTCCATCTCCCCATTGTAAAGTCGTTTTTAATCCACATATAGGACAATATTTCCCGTAGCGTTGGATAAGACCAACATCACATTTTTTACATTTTCGTTTAAAAATAAAATTATAATAATAAGAAAATATTCTTTCATCATAGTTATCTTTTGCATTTACATGTAATTTCCATTCTACAAATTCGGAATAGCGTCTTCGAGATGCAGGATTAGAAATTTTACACATAACTCGTAGATGGTTGGAAGTATTTATTTTAAAACCTAGCAATGCAGCATGTGGAACTAAAAGCAGCTGAGCAAAATAATCGGCTTCTGTTTCGAATTGATCGTATTCTTTATCTGACAAATTAAATCTAAAGATTCTCGTTTTATCAGAAAATTTATGGTGTCCAAGCAAAATATGACCAAGTTCGTGGGCTATGCTCCAACGGTATCGATTTGAGTTTATAAAAGCAATTTTATCAATATCATTATAATAAATAATATATTTTCCTTTAAGAGCATAGTAATCTGCGCAAGCATCTTTTGTTTGACATTGTGATAAAACCTCTTCGTAAGTCATTTTGCGGTGTTTCATTTGAACGCTGAAAGGTATTAAACGAATAAAGTCATATGATTTGCATATTTTTTTGACATCTACGGGTAAATATGGAACATTTGCATGCTCTAAAGCGCTAATTACAGTTCTTTTTATTTCAATTCTTCTTGCTCGCTCAATCATTATCTTCGTCAATAAAATCATCTCCAAAGTAATCATCGAAAGAAGCTTCTAATATCTTCATCATTTTATTCTTTTCCTGTTCTGACATTTTTTCCCTTGCACGTTGAATTCTTCGTATGTCGGGATCTGGGTTATTATTTTTGATGTTAGGTAAATCAGTTTCATTCCACCCCATTATAATTGCGGGAGATATATCAAGTGCTTTAGCAAGTTTTGCAATTTTATCTCGCTTCATATTAGCTATATCGCCACTTTCCCAACGTGAAATAGTTGCAGCAGACACACCAACTAAACGTCCGACTTCATCAAGTGTAAGTTGCTTTTCTATTCTTTTATTTTTTAGAATATTTTTTACATCCATAAGTTTTACCTCTTTTTAATTTGTACAATAATTATAAAGTCACTTTTGCAATAATGCAATACGAAAATGCAAAAAACACAAAAAAATTGCAAAAACGTATTGCGCAAACGCAAATCGCGTGATATATTAAAATTGCGTAAACGCAAAATATAGTAAAAGGAGTGGTATGTAATGTTTAATAAGCTAAAATTTAAGGCAGCAGTAGTTGAAAGTGGAAAAACAATCTCAGATGTAGCAAAGTATCTTAAAATCAGTGATTCTACATTGTATCGCAAGATTAACGGTATAAGTGAATTTAGTAGAGATGAAATACAGAATATTTGTATATATCTTAAATTAGATTCTCCGGTAGAAATTTTTTTTGCAAACAAAATTACGTAAACGCAAAATGAAGGAGCGGTTTGAATTAGAAAAGCTTATGATTGAAGCAGATTAGATAGGAGTATTTATGAACGAGCTAATAAAGATTGGAAGTCAAAAAATTTTTTCAAAAGAATTTAACGAACAGAGAGTTGTTACATTTAAAGATATTGATCTGGTGCATGAAAGAGCTGAGGGAACAGCAAGAAAGAGGTTTAATGATAATAAAAAACATTTTATCAGGGGTGTGGATTTCTACAAGATAACGCCATCCGAATTTCGGACAACGATTGGAGATATGGATTTAAGACAGCAAAATGATGTAACTCTCATTACTGAAAGTGGTTACCTCATGATCGTAAAGTCTTTTACGGATGATTTAGCATGGAAAGTTCAGCGACAATTAGTTGATTCGTATTTTAGAAAGGTAAAGCCATTATCACAAATAGAAATGATGCGAATTCAACTTGGCATGGTTGACGATCATGAAAATCGTATTGCTAATCTTGAAAGTAGTATGACCTTGGATTACGGACAGCAACGGGCACTAGAGGATACTGTCAATAAAACAGTTATTAATATACTCGGTGGTAAAGATTCTAACGCATATGTGGAGATTGGAAGAAGAGTGTTTGCGGAGTGCAATAGGGATTTAAAGCACTATTTTAATGTGAATGCAAGAAATAATGTTCCTAGAAGACGGTTTAATGAAGCAGTGGAATATGCAAGGAATTGGAAACCTTGTACGAATACTAAGATGATGATTTGCAATTATAATGCACAAGCAAATAAAAATGAGGTGTAAAAAATGATTGGATTAATTAAAACGGCTATCATCTGCATTACAGTTATAGCCTGCTTATGGATTGTGATGAAAAATAGCAGTGAAGAGAAAGGCGACGAGTAAGCAACAAGTACAGGCAATAGTGCATAAATTTTGAGAAAGGAGGAATTTGTATGGCAAATGTAACAGTAATAAGACCGGAGCTTACAGAAGAGGAGCGCAAGAAGCGGATGGATGCCATTGCACAGGCGGCAGCTACTTTGTATGTAAATACGCAGAGAAGGAAGGAAGCATTAAAAAAGAATGATAAAGCAATTTGAAATGCCGGCATAAAGCCGGTAGTGAGGACAAGCTAAGGAGGATGAAGTGAGAAAAGTAAAAGAAATTGTATTATCGGTATCGGTTGCTGTCTTTGCCATGCTGGCCGGAGCCGCCTGTTACCACCAGGTAGCTTTAGCGGCGGACAAGCCCGAAGTTGCACCGGTGCAACAGATGGAAGCTACAGCATATTGCTATGGCACCACCAGATGCGACGGTAGAGCAGTAAGGACCGGGATCTGTGCCGGTAAGCCGGAATGGTATGGCAAGGTAGCCGCTATCTATCTGGACGATGGCGGAAGTCCCGGGGAATTTCTGGGATACTTTGAAATCCTCGACACCGGCGGGGATGAACGGATCAGGAATGGAACAGTGCTGGATATCTACATACCGGACTATGATGCCTGTATCGAGTTCGGTAGGCGGAAGGTCCTGGTGGTGCTGAACGATGGGGAAGGATAAGAGAAAGGAGGGATATTGTGGGAACAGTCATAGTCATAAACCGGAGTACACTGACCGATTCCGCTGCAGTGGTCAGAGTAGGCCTGTATCTGGCAGACAAGAAAGAGCTGGCGGAAGTGGACGGGATTCGGATACAGCGATTAAAGCTGACTGGCTACGGGGAAAAGAGAAAATTCCTTGTAACGGATGAATGCCGGACAAACAAAAAGGCTCTGCACAAGCCGACCAAAGCAAGCAGAGCCACAAACACTTAAGCAAAATGCTTATGTGCTGATTTTATCACAGATGGAAAGGAGTATCAATGATTACATGTAATAAATGTGGGGCGAATTGTGACCCTGGAGAAATAGTGGGCGGTCAATGTCTTGACTGTATGGAGCAAGAAAGGCGGATTCAGTCAAAGTCTGAACATGCCTTTAAGGTCATGACAAGCCCGTTTTATCAGATGGATTTCATGGAGGTGCTGAATGAAAGCAAGTGATGATTCATGATGGAAAACAGAATGGTGGTTGAAAATGGTAAAGAGATACATACTTAACAGCCGTGAAGAGTGGATTCAGAACAGAAAAAGAATCGGGGGCTCAGATGCCTCCGCCATTCTGGGAAGAAATCCCTATAAAACAAACATTGAACTCTGGCAGGAAAAAACGGGACGGACGGTACCGGAAGATATTTCGGACAAGCCTTATGTAAAGTATGGAATAGCAGCGGAGAAACATTTAAGGGAATTATTTAAACTGGACCATCCGGAGTATACAGTCTGCTACGAAGAAAACAACATATGGCTCAATGACCAGATGCCCTGGGCACATGCTTCGCTGGACGGCTGGCTTATCGACCAGGAAGGAAGAAACGGTATCTGGGAATGCAAGACCACCAATATCCTGCAGTCTATGCAGAAAGAAAAATGGAAACAGCAGATACCGGATAACTATTATGTGCAGGTCCTGCATTATCTGATGGTTACGGAATTTGATTTTGCAGAGCTGAAGGCACAACTTAAATATGATCTTAGCGGGGAAGTCTACCTGCAGACCAGACACTATCACATAGAGCGGAGTGATGTACAGGAAGATATTGATTACCTGATGCAGAAAGAGGCGGAGTTCTGGGAGTATGTCAAAAGCGATACCAGACCGCCGCTGATTCTGCCGGAAATATAAGAAAGAGAGGATAAAAAGCATGGAATTAAAAATTGAACAGGTGGCAATCCCTGAAAAGATTGCATTTAACTATGAAGAATTGAAGCAGGAGCTGTCCGACAAGGTAAAGATGTATGAAACCCTTGTCTATACGGATGACCAGATCAAAAGCGCAAAGGCTGACCGGGCAGATTTAAACAGGCTTAAGAAAGCGCTGAATGATGAAAGAATCAGGCGTGAAAAGGAATATATGCATCCATTCAATGCATTCAAAACACAGATCAATGAGATTATTGGGATCATTGATAAGCCAGTGGCACTGATTGACAAACAGATAAAGGAATATGAGGAGCAGCAGCGGCAGGAGAAGAAAGGAAAAATTGCAGAATACTTTTCTTCCTGCAGCTATCCGGAATGGCTTACTCTGCCAATGATCTGGGATGATAAATGGCTGAATGCTTCAGCATCCATGAAATCCATACAGGAAACGATTGATATAAAGATTTCCACGATTAAAAGCGACCTTGCCACACTTTCTGATCTGCCCGAATTTGCCTTTGAAGCAATCGAGACATATAAAACAACCCTTGACCTTAATAAATCCATTGCAGAAGGCCACAGGCTGTCAGAGATGCAGAAACAAAAAGCAGAGCAGGAACGGATCAAGGCAGAACAGGAGAGATTGCGGCAGGAACAGGAAAAGGCTCGTCAGGAAGAGCTTGCTAAGGCTGATGAAACAAAGAGACGGGAAGAATTTGTTTCTCCGGCTGCAATTGACTTGTTTATGGATGGGGAATCTTCCAATAGATCGATTCAGACTGCGGAGAATCTTCCAGAACCCGTAAAACAGTGGGTGGCATTCAGTGCGCTGTTATCAGTAGAAGATGCCCGGGAACTTGCGGGATTTTTCAGAAGCAGAAATATAGAGTTTAAAAAAATTAATTTTAAGGGGGATGTGAAGTGATGGCAGTACAGAATACATTAGCACCGAAAAAAGAAACAAAAGGTAAGAATGAGATAGTTTTTAATGCAAATGGGACACAGGTAAAACTTACCCCGGATACTGTAAAGAATTACCTTGTATCTGGCGACAAGGATAAAGTAACAATGCAGGAAGTTGTAATGTTTATGAATCTCTGCAAATTTAACGGACTCAATCCGTGGTTGAAGGAAGCATATCTGATCAAGTATGGGAATGAACCGGCGACTATTGTTGCAGGAAAAGATGCCTTTACAAAGAGGGCGGAGGGAAACCCTAATTTTGATGGATATAAAGCAGGACTGATACTGACGGATGAGAACATGGAAGAACTGACTTACAGAGAAGGTTCTTTTAAACTTCCGAACGAAGTGCTTGTAGGTGGATATGCGGAGGTATACAGAAAAGACCGTGACCACAGTTACAGGGCAGAAGTTACATTTGAAGAATACGCAGGAAGAAAAAAAGACGGGTCTCTGAACAGGCAGTGGGCAAATAAACCGACAACTATGATCAGAAAGGTTGCCTTGGTTCAGGCTTTAAGAGAGGCTTTTCCGGGAACGCTTGGCGGTATGTACAGTCCGGAGGAACAGGGAGTTGAAGAGCCTATTGATGTACCTTATGTTGAGCAGCCGCAGCAGGAGACTCAGATAAATGCACAGCAGCCATCGGTAGAAGGACAGTTTGAGCAGCAATCTTTTGTGCAGGAGAATCCGGCAGATACTTTATTCGGAAATCAGTAGTAGGAAGGGGATGGAAATATGTCAAAAGAAAGACTGACACTGGCTAATATGTGCAATGGAGGTGTGCAGGAGCGCATAGACAGGGCATTGGCAAAGGTATCGGATAACATCCTGGATCTTAATACTGATTCGAAAAAGAAGCGTGAAGTAATAGTAAAGATCATCTTTGCTCCAAACGAAAATGACAGGGAAGATGTTGCCGTCAATGTACAGACCTCGGTCAAACTCGCCCCGGAAATGGGACTGGAGACACAGCTTTTTATCAGTAAAGACTTCAAAAACGGCACCGTACAGCTTACAGAACACGCTAAAGGGCAGATTAAAGGCCAGCTTACCCTTGATGACTGTGGCATGTCTATGGATGATGAATCTGAAAGTCAACAGACAGCAGAGGAACTGGCAAAAGAACTTGGCTGTGATCCAGATACGGGCGAATTACTGGATCAGCCTGTAAAAGACACAAAGGTTTTAAACATGAAACAGGTTATGGGAGGATGAAAAACATGATCAAAGAAGCAATAGACAGGATTTTGGAACTGGCAGAGCCGAACACAGTGCAAACTTTAAACGGACGTTTTTCAGATAAGAAAATGACCCGTATGGATGATGAACTCAGGGCAGCTGCCATATCAATGAACACTCTGTCAAGCCTTGTGGATTACATTAAGGGACAGGAGGACTTTAAGCATATATCATACATCGTACAGGTAGTATCTCCGACATATGTAAAGCTGATCTCTGCCCTTGACAGAGACCGCATGAGGGAAACCCTTGTCGAAGTAAATGCGGAGATCCCGGAGTTTCCGTTTGGGCAGTTTGTCGATAATGAGAGATTCATTATCAATGTACAGTCAAAATTTATGGACGGGGAGGATAATGACAAAGCGGTCATTCTTGCATTTGCAGGTAATGTAAAAGCCGGAACTGTTGCAAAGTATGGGGATGATGGAGTGAGCCAGAAGGCGGCAATTAAAAAGGGAATCACTTCTTTAAGCGAAGTGGAAGTCCCCAGTCCGTGTATGCTGATGCCTTACAGGACATTTGTGGAGGTATCCCAGCCTGTGAGCAGCTTTATTTTCAGGGTAAAGGATGATGAACGCTCAGGCGGAGTTGCGTGTGCCTTATATGAAGCGGACGGCGGCGCATGGAGGAATGAAGCAAAAGATAATATCAAGGCATTTTTAGAAACACATTTAAAGGATGTGGATAATGTCATGGTCATATCGTAAGTAGAAGAAAAGAGCTTAGAAAATGATTGGATTTAGTAAACATTCGTATCCAAAAGCAAGAAAAGACTATGAATGCCAATTCTGCGGTAAGACAATACATAAAGGAGAGGAATATTACTACGAAACCGGGGCGTGCTTATTAGGGGAATCATGTGAGTGTGATGATTTAAAATTAGGTATGTACACGATGAAAATATGTCTTACCTGTATAGAAAATCCTATATTTTTTTGTGATGAAGATTAGGTAACTATCAACTGTAGCAGTTATTCATGCAGTATATCACGGAAAACGGCGGCGGTTGGTCTCTGCCGCCGGAAAGGAGGATCATGTGGAATACAAACTAATAATCCCTGGAAAACTACCCGGATTAAACGATTACATAGTTGCAGAACGCACAAACCGCCACAAAGGGGCAAAAATGAAAGCAGTCAACGGAAATATCGTTGCGGTGGCGATTATGCAGTGTATGAGCGGCATTAGGATTGAGAAGCCGGTATTCATGGAATACACATGGATTGAACCGAATAAGCGCCGGGATAAGGATAATATAAGCTCTTTCGGGCGCAAGGTCATACAGGATGCGCTTGTCCAGTGCGGCGTGTTGAAAGATGACGGATGGAAGTATGTTGTCGGATTTTCCGACAGGTTTGAAGTGGATAAGGAAAATCCAAGGATAGAAGTATTGATCAAGGAGATTTGAACAGAATGGCAGGTGGAAAAGATGCCAAACAGAATATTAAAAGAAAGCATAAGAACAAGTGACAGCATCAGCAGCCTTACATGGTTTGAAGAAGTCCTGTTCTACAGGCTTATTGTAAGCTGTGATGATTATGGAAGATATGACGGGAGACCTCTGGTCATAAAAGGCAATTGCTTTCCGCTCAAGCCTGCTGTAACAGAAAAGCAGATAGATGCAGCTCTTGATAAGTTAGCGACGGCTGGCATGGTGTGCCGGTATACAGCCAATGGCAAACCGTACCTTCAATTACTGGCTTGGGAGGATCATCAGCAGATAAGGGCAAAAAAGAGTAAATATCCGGAACCGGACAAACTTGAAAGCATTTGCAATCAAATGAAATCAGATGTTCCCGTAATCCAATCCAATCCTAATCCTAATCCGAATACGAATCCAAACAGTGCATGCAAAGCTGAAGCTTCGTCATTGTTTGAGCAGTTATGGCAGATGTACCCCAATAAAAAAGGCAAGGGACAGGTTTCGGATGCAAAGAAATTGGAACTGCTTAAAGTCGGTTTTGATGAAATGAGCAGGGCAGTCCAGCGCTATATGAGTGAACTGGAGAAAGATAAGTCATGGAGAAAACCGCAGAATGGCAGCACGTTCTTTAAGAGTGGCTATATTGATTATCTGGACGCTAATTTTGAACCGTCAAAGCAGAAAAGTGATGCTGCTCCAGGCAGTTTTAATGATTTTCAACAGAGAGATTATGATTATGCAGAACTGGAAAAGATGCTGTTAGAAAACAGCCAGAATTAATTGAGAAAGGAGCCGAACCGCGCGCATAAAGGATATCCGGTTCCTGAAAGAAAAAATGATAAACGGAGAATTGATAGTTGACAACTTTGCCGGAGGAGGCGGAGCCAGCACTGGCATAGAGATGGCGACAGGCTACAGCGTAGATATAGCCATTAACCATGACCCTGAAGCCATCAGGATGCACCAGACAAACCATCCTTCCACAAAGCATTACTGCGAAAGCGTCTGGGATGTGGATCCTGTGGAGGTGTGCAAGGGGCATCCGGTAGCGTTGGCATGGTTTTCGCCAGACTGTAAGCACTTTTCAAAAGCCAAAGGTGGAAAGCCGGTAGAAAAAAATATAAGAGGCCTTGCCTGGATAGTCCTTAAATGGGCTGCACTGGTAAAACCAAGGGTAATAATGCTGGAAAATGTTGAGGAATTCCAGACATGGGGACCGTGTATACCGGTAAGGGATAAAGAAACGGGAAGAGTTTTTGTGAGCATGGCAGGAAGACATGACAGAAAGAAAGGGGAATCCCGATTTAGAGTGGCTGAAGCGGGAGAGGTTACCAGTGCGGATGGACACAGGAGAGAATGGGCAGATGAAGTTTGCGTAAGAAAGGCAGGGTAAGAGACTAAATGAAAGAAATATACAGGAGCAGAGTTTATACAGACAGGCCGGAATATGCCGACTTGGAATCGCCTGAAAAGTTCCAGGCGATCTTAGGGATCATAGGGACGCATTTAAGGAAGCACCCAAAGGCAGTGTGTTCGTATTCTGGAGGGGCTGACAGCGACATCCTGATCGATATGTTGGAGACGGCAAGGAAACTGTTTGGCCTTGCCCCCATCAGATACATATTTTTCAACACCGGACTGGAAATGAAGGCCACAAAAGACCATGTAAAGGAAACGGCAGAAAAGTATGGAGTCGAGATTGAAGAGATCAGACCGAAGGTCAACATTGTTCAGGCAGTCAGAGAACACGGTGTTCCGTTCGTATCGAAGATAATGTCCGCAGGACTTGAAGGATGGCAGAAAAAGGAGATACCCCTGTCAATAGCTGATGAATATGAGCAGGCAGAGGACAAAGCGGCAAAAAGGCGGGAATTGAGTGAGAGATTTCCCAAATGCGAGGGCACGATCAATTTTCTGTGCTGCTGCAATTCAGCAGGGGAGCCAAGACCAAATATTCAGCTTGTGATAAATTCATCCAAATATATGAGGGACTTTATTGATGCATATCCTCCGGATTTCCAAATCAGCGCAAAGTGCTGCGATTACTGCAAGAAGCAGGTGGCCCATATGGCGCAGAAAGGCTACGAGATGGTAATTACCGGCGAAAGAAGGGATGAGGGAGGGATGCGCTCTGTTCCCCGCAAAGACAATACGGCGATGTGCTTTACCGAAACGGCGAGTGGGCAGTACAGATTCCGGCCGCTGTACTATGTAACGGACAGGGATAAGGCATGGTACAAAGAACAGTTTGGAATCAGATATTCCGATGCTTATGAGGTCTATGGTCTGACAAGAACTGGTTGCTGTGGTTGTCCAATTTCGTATAAAGCAGTTGATGATCTGGAACTGATAAGGCCATACGAGCCAAATGTAGTAAAAGCCGCATGGAACATATTTGGTAAAAGCTATGAGTACCGGGCAAAGTACAACCAGTACAAGGAACAAAGAATGAGGGAAGAAAAAAGAAAAAAATCCGAGCTTCAGGGACAGATAGAAATGCAGTTTGACTGAAAGGAGCTGATAAATTGACCAGAACAGAATATGAAATCAAAACCCAAAACCTCCACAAAGAGGTATACCGCTTATCCAAAGCCGGTTATAACAAGCAGGAAATAGCGGATGCCACAGGCTACAGCAAGGGCTATGTCGAACGGATCCTGTATGCCATGAACGGACCGGCGGAAAGAAGGACATTGAGTGAAGCTGACAAGGAAAGGATCATAAAACTGCGTGGGGAAGGAAAGACCATACAGAAGATAGCTGAAGCAGTAGGTTTTTCTGCAGCAGCAGTCCAGAGGTGTTTAAAGATAAAAAAGGAAGAGGAGAAATCCCGGAATGAGGAGCCGGATTCCACGATTCTGGGTAACGTGGTACATATTCTCATACCGTCAGGGACAGTATTCTACGAAACGGTAAGAGAAGAAGGGATGGCAAGAAAAATCAAATGGACATTGATCAGGCAGTACCCGTACCATGCGATGTTTGAAAACCAGTACGGGAGGAAAAGATGCTTTCCCAATGCGGAACTGATGAACAAAGGAATTTATAAATAATACAACAAAAAACAATGAAAGGAGCACGGAACTACGGCGGGAATTTGGGAAGTCGTGGCTGTGAGAGGAATCTGTAAGGGAGGGGAAGGCCTAGAAGAGCCTTTTCCACCCCTTTGTCGACATGATCAAAGAAAAGCGAACAAGAATTTGAAGAAAAAGCGAAAAATGCAAGAGCAGGTGGGCACCCGGAAATATCCGGGGCATATCAAATAGCCATATGGACCATAAAAGACATTACAGGGATTGGAGGATTGAGCGATGAGCAGAAAGATATTATTTCGTGGGAAACGGACTGATAACGGGGAATGGACACAGGGATATTTATTCCGTATATGGGAAAAAGCATATATCTGTTGGGGAACTGTGAATGGGGTACCCGACATGAAAGAGGTAGACCCTGAAACCGTCGGCCAGTATGCTGGTATACGGACCTACAAGAACGGCAGGAAGATTTTTGAAGGGGACATAATAAAAGTTAATGATTTCTGGACGGGAGTTGTTGTTTGGGAATTTAATGATACCAGCTTCGAAGTTGAACCGAACGATGAAATGGAAGTGATGGAATGTTTAGGAGTCGTGGTAAACGGAAATAAGGTGGAGGTTATCGGCAATATTTTCGATAATCCCCAATTACTGGAAGGAGGAGAAGACAATTGAGATTAATTGATGCGGGATTATTATTAAACGATTTAAGTGGGAGATTAAAAAACATAGAAGACTATGATGTTGTTCTTGATGTGGTCAACAATATGCCTACTGCTTACGATGTGGACAACGTTATTGAACAGTTAGAAGACCGTATAAATGTAGAATATAAAAGGCCGGAAAACTGTGATGAAAATGGAATTGGAGATGGAGAGGAAATATACGAAGACGGCAGATCACAAGGGAAATTCGAGGCATATAAAAAAGCATTAGAAATCGTCGAGTCCGCCGGTATAGATAAAAGGGAAGGAGAACCGGCATGGGCAGATTAACATGGGAAAAACCAAATGGAGAATGGGGATTAAATGGACATAGTATCAAGGAGGTGCCAAGAAATCTGTATGGATTTTTCTGCAAGCTCCACGAATATGAAAAAAGCGGTCTGGAGCCAAATGAGGTCATGGATTTAAAAGAACAGCAGGAAAGCGGCGGATGGATTCCATGCAGTGAGCGGCTGCCAGAGGAATCATTAAACAGTGTGCTTGGCTGGGATGAATACAGTCAAAGATGCTGCTTTGTCCAATATTATAATGGCAGGTGGATTTTTGGAAATGCTATTGAATCAGTAAAAATTATCGCATGGCAACCAGTGCCGGCACCTTATAAAAATTAAACCCCTTGCATACTCACAAAAGCCTCAATACCATTATCTATACCTTAAAAGGAAAGGAGGTGTGGATAATGGCAAACATAAATTTGTGCCGCATAGGCAGCAGGCTGAAAAAGGCAAGGGTAGCAAAGCATCTTACCCAGGAGCAATTCGCAGAACTTGTAGGTCTGTCAGTGGGATATATTGGCATGATCGAACGTGGAATACGGGAACCAAGCCTTGCAACATTCCTGGATATAATAAGTGCCCTGGAAGTATCAGCTGATAAAATCCTGTGTGATGCAGTGGATTATTTCAGCAGTTCCCGGCTGGCAGAGTATGACAGCGATATAAAAGACCTGCCAAAGGCGGAGCGGGAAAAGTTTTTCAAAATGCTTGATGTGTATTTTGGAAGGGACTAAGTAAGTGGAGGGGATAAATGGAAAAAGCGGCCAGCCTAAGCGCTGCGCCGCAATTCCCCTTCACACAATTATTATGGTACGGTAACCGGATGGGAAAGTAAAGGATAATTGGTCGACAAAGTTCGACAGAGAAATGAGGAGGAAACAAGTTGGACAAGAGGATATTAGCAGAATACATAGATGCCTGTGAGCTGGTCCGTGAGACTGAGAAGGATATAAAAAGGCTGGAAAGAAAGAAAAAGACCATCGTGCAGGATAAAGTAAAAGGATCCATGCCGGAGTTCCCTTATGCAGAGACAAGTTTCCACCTTGAGGGTACCCTGTTATATAAGACGGCGGACAATAATGCATTGCTTCAGGAAGAAAAGCTGCTGGCAGAAAGAAAACAGAATGCAGAGCGGAAAAAGCATGAAGTGGAAGCATTCATGAATGCCATTCCTATGAGGATGCAGCGGATCATCCGGTTTAAATATTTTGAAGGATTGTCATGGGAGCAGACGGCGCAGCAGATGGGAAGAAAAGCAACGGGGGATAGTGTTAGGATGGAATTTAATAACTTTTTAAATAGAAAAGAAAAATAATTTCGTTTTTTTCGCTTTTTTCGTTTTTAAAATGTTATAGTGTAAATTACCAAAGCTGGTTGAACCAGTAGTTTCTCCTATACTCAATCAAGAAGGCACCTGCATCATTGCGGGTGTCTTTTTTCGCCTGATAAGCCAAGGAGGTGGAACCCATGGGTAGAAAACTCAAAATCAGTTCAGCAAAAGCAATGAAAGAAAAGTGGGAGGCTTACAAAGCATATTGTGACAATCAGATGGTACTTACCCATGATTTCAGTTCCAAAAACAGTGAATTTGTTACTGCTGAGCTTAAAAGAAGTATAACCTATACCATAGAAGGATTTTGCGTATTCGCGGATATTTCACGGACTGCATTTTACGAGAATTATGCCAAGGAAGAAAAATATGTTGACATCGTTACGCGCATGAAAGAGGAATGTGAAGTAGATGCCAGAAAAAAGTTTGAACTTGGCATCATACCGTCGCAGCTTGCGGGACTTTGGATGTCAAAACATGGGTACACCACAAAAACGGAAACCAACCTTTCGGGGACATTAAATACAGAGATAACCAAACTGGACAAGCTGATTGAGCAGTTGGACGGTAGTGAAGAACCGGAAAAGAGTGGTGGAGATGAACAGCCAAAACCTGATACTGTCTGAAAAGTACAAAGCATTCATCCGCTGTAATGCCAGCGTGGAATTTCTGGAAGGCACCACGGCAGCAGGCAAAACTACTGTAGGTTTGTTTAAGTTCATGCTGAAGGTGGCAAAGTCCCCTAAAAAGCTTCATATCGTTGCGGCAGATGATACAGGAACAGCGGAAAAGAATATCATCAATAAAGAACTTGGCATTATAGATAATTTCGGAATACTCGTTGAGTACAATGGGAATGGAAGCAAGGATTATAAGATGCCCCATATCCGATACCATACCAGCAAAGGGGATAAAATCATATTTGTGGTAGGGTACGGTAATAAGAAGAAATGGAAGGATGCCCTGGGCGGTCAATATGGATGCCTGTATATTGATGAAATAAATACTGCCGACATAGAATTTGTCCGGGAAGCTGCAATGAGAAGTGATTATGTTATGGCTACATTAAACCCGGATGATCCGAATCTCAAGGTCTATTCGGAATATATCAACCATGCCAGACCGCTTCCTGAATGGAAGCAGGAAACGCCTAAAGAAATCATAGAGGAATTAACAGAAGAGCCAAAGCCCGGATGGGTGCACTGGTTCTTTTCTTTTACCCATAATCTGGGGCTGGATAAAGAGAAGCTTGAGAAGATAATTACCAACACACCGAAGGGAACCAAGATATGGAAAAACAAGATTGAAGGTTTGCGGGGGAAAGCAACGGGGCTGGTATTTCCAAACTTTGAAAGAAAGAAACATGTGGTATCCAAGGACTGGCTTAAGCAGCAGATCAGGGCGGGGAAAATAAGATTTAGGAAATTTACGGCCGGTCTTGACACATCCTATTCCAGCAGTTCTCCGGATACCATAGCAATGATATTCCAGGGAATAACCTTTGACAGGAAGCTTATAACCATTGAGGAAAAGGTATACAGCAATGCGGATTTGGACATTCCGCTGGCGCCTTCTGACACAACCATAAAATTCATTCAGTTTCTTGATTACTGTAAAAAAGAATGGGGCTTTGCGAAGGATGTATTTGTTGACTGTGCTGATCAGGCAACCATAACGGAATTGAATAAATATAAAAGGCTGCATGGCTGCATTTACAATTTCTTTAATTCTTATAAAAAGATAACCATCATAGACAGAATCAACTTGCAAATTGGCTGGATACAGCAGGGAAGTTATCTGGTTGTTGAAACATGTACAGAGCATATATCGGAATTGGAGCGGTATTCTTGGCAGGAAGACAAAGATGCTCCAGAGGACCGCAACGATCATACCATTAATGCCGGTCAGTATGCTTTTATCCCCTATAAGCAGCTGATAGGTTTTGAAGAAGGGAATAAAGAATAATGAGGTGGACAAAAAAAGTGAGCGAAAAGATAAAAAGAGGCATCCGTACATGGTTGAATATCAATCCGTCAAGCCCTTATAACATCCAGATCAATGAAGTGCTTGACTTTGAAGCAGAAGCTATTAAAAACAGAATATGGTACAGAGGAGACGGGAACGAACTGGAACAGCTTTACCATAGTCTGACAGAATATGCCGATAAGTATAAGTTCTGGGCGAGCAGGTGTACCCCGGGAATGGAAATGAGGAAGATACATACAGGGCTTCCGGGATTGATTGTCAGGACGCTTACATCCATTGTGCTTTCTGATATGAATGATTTTGAATTTAAAAAAGGAAAGAACAAAGACGTATGGAAAGAAATTGAGAAAAATAACAAATTCCGCAAGAAGCTTGAAAAGTGTTTAAGAGAAGTTCTGGTTATCGGAGACGGGGCTTTCAAGATAACCATAGACACAAAAGTCAGTGAGTACCCGATTATAGAATGGTATCCGGGAGAGAGGATTGAACTCATCAGAGAACATGACCGGATAAAAGAGATCATGTTTAAGACACCTTATGAAATAAGCAGTAATAAATATATCCTATGTGAGTATTACGGACATGGATATATCCGGAATGAGCTGTATAAGGATGATAAGCAGGTAGATATAAAAATACTGGAAGGAGTGCCGGAAGCATGGAAATTTGAAGATGATCTGATGCTGGCAGTTCCTTTGAGCATATTTGAAAATAATAAATTTGAAGGACGGGGCGGCTCCATATTTGCAGGAAAACTGGACAGCTTCGATGCATTTGATGAAGCGTGGAGCCAATGGATGGATGCATTAAGAGCCGGAAGGGCAAGAACCTATGTGCCGGAGTCCTATATTCCAAGAAGTATTGATACAGGAGAAATGCTAAAGCCCAATCCCTTTGATAACCGCTTTATAGCTGGCGGCGACAATATGGAAGAAAACGGAAAGAACACAATAACCACAGAGCAGCCGGATATTCCTCATGACAGCTATATGGCATCTTACATAACGGCTTTAGACCTCTGCCTGCAGGGAATCATCAGCCCGTCCACACTTGGAATAGATGTCAAAAAGCTGGATAATGCCGAAGCACAGCGGGAAAAAGAGAAAACAACCCTGTATACCAGAAATGCCATCATAGAGGCGCTTCAGGAAACTCTGCCGGAGCTGATTTCAGCCAGCATCAACGCCCTTCATGCTTTAGCAAAGGAGTCACTGGAAGAAATCGAAGTTGATATTCCATTCGGAGAATATGCTAATCCCAGCTTTGAAAGCCAGGTAGAAACTGTGGGAAAGGGAAAAACACAGGGAATCATGTCAATAGAGGCTTGTGTGGAAGAGCTTTATGGGGATTCCAAGGATGAAACATGGAAAAATAAGGAGATTGCCCGTCTGAAAGAGGAACAGGGAATCTCAACAGTACAAGAACCGGAAGTTGCATTGGAAGGAGTGAATATCATTGAAGGTAAAAGTGATGCAGAGAACCTACAGCATGAGCAGGAAAGAGTACCAGGGACTTCTGAAAGTGGCCAGTGAGCAGGTGCCTTTCGGAATTTATGCAGTTGAGAAAAAGGATTATGCGGAATTAAGATGCGATAAGTGCACCAGCAGGACAAAGCTAAAGGAACTTATAAGGCATTTTAAGCAGCAGGGATTCAAAGTATATTCTAATGGAGCATAGTAATGGATGAATACGATATTGGAGAAGCTTTTGCAGCAATTGAAGATGAGCTGATTAAGTCCATGATCCGGAACATGGAGAGGCACCGTGCCGAGGAAACAGAAGAAGGCATTGAATGGACCCAGTGGCAGGTGGAGCAGCTTAAGGCTTTGGAAAAATATAAGCTGGAGAACCAAAAAAGATATGCAAAGAAGTTTAAGGATATCAATGCAAAGATAGATGACATCATCAGGGCGGCTCATAGCACCGGAAGCATGGAACAGGAAATAGAAATACTGGAAGCCATCAAAAAAGGATTTAAAGGCTACAGGAGAAGTTCCTCTACTATGTCAGCAAAATTCTTCCGGTTAAATGAGCGAAAGCTGGATGCCTTGATTAAGGCCACTACGGATGATCTGAAGAAAGCAGAAATAGCAGTCTTGCGAATGTCAAATGACCAATACCGTAAGGTTGTTTTTAATGCCCAGGTTTATGCCAATACAGGAGCTGGAACCTATGAAAAAGCGGTGGATATGGCAACCAAGAATTTAAGGGCAGCAGGGCTTAACTGTGTGGAATACGCCAATGGGGCACGCCATACTTTATCGGATTATGCAGATATGGCTATCCGAACAGCTTCAAAGAGGGCATACCTGCAGGGGGAAGGGGAGAAAAGGCAGGAGTGGGGAATTTCCACTGTCATTATGAATAAACGTGGGAACCCGTGCCCGAAATGCCTTCCATGGGTTGGAAAGGTATTGATAGATGATGTGTGGAGCGGAGGTTCTTCAAAAGACGGTCCATACCCGTTAATGAGCACGGCAATAGCGGCAGGGCTTTATCATCCAAGGTGCAAGGATGCCCATACCACCTACTTTGAAGGAATCAGTACCCCTCCGGATGACCAATTCACAAAAAAAGAAATACAGAATATAGAGGATGGGAACCACAAAGAGGCGGAACGGCAATATGCAGACAGACAGGCAGAAAAGTTTGATCGGATGGACAAGTACTCACTGGATCCGGAGGATCAAAAACGTTATGCTTCAAGAAGGGAAGAGTGGAAGAAAAGACAGGATAATAGAAATGTTGAAAGCGTTAACAGAGAAGCAACGGACAAGCTGTTACAGGCATATGATGACAGACGGAAACATTTTTCGTTAAACTTAGCATCGGCTTCCGAGTTGAAAAGTAATGCTTTAAATCCGGTAACTGCGGATTACAGTGGAATATCAGGAAGAGCGGCTAAAGAATTCAGTGGAGTAATTGAGGAATTGTCGGAACAATATTACACTGGACTGACAAAAATCCGTGTGGCCGAGAAAAAGGAAACCTTCGGAGCGCAGTTTTTTGCTACTACACAACACAAAAATTCCGTAGGAGTAAAAGAATTGATCATAAATCCTCACAAAATGGCTGACTTTGACAGTATGGTGGAAAGAATAAGTGTACTTTCAAAAAAAGGATATTGTATTAAAATGCCGCAAGACAAGCTGGGAGCATATATACCTACACATGAATTTGCACATAGTTTAATTGATATGGAATCCCCGTTGAAAAATTACATCGGAATGGATAACAGGCAATCAACAAAAATCAGGAAGGAAATAAAGGAAATCTATAATGAGTATATAAAAGAGATTTCTGATATTGAGGCAAAGATCCAAAGGTTAAAAAAGGATAAGGCCTTTTTTGATTTAAACATAGAACCAGCGGAACAATTAGCAGTTTTCAAGCGTTTAGAAGATGCCCAAAATGAATTGGCAAAGATTAGAATTAGTATGTATTCTACCCAGAATGCTGATGAGTTTATGGCGGAGGCATTTGCACAGGCAAAACTTGGAACGGAACGGAGTCAGTATTCCGAACGAGTAACGAAAGTGCTGGATAAATATTTTAGGAAAGAAACAGAATTGGAATTTTCTCCAAGAAAAGCAGAGAATGATACATTTTCTGTCGATTGGACAAAAATACAATCGCCGGAATACAGGAAGAAGCTTGAAAAACTGTCAGATAATCCAAAGGTTATAGCTTCTATTGAAATCCGTTCGAAGTGGGCTCTGCATAATAGAAACGGACTGAAAACAGAAGAGCTCTATGCGGTCAGCTTTGATACAGGTAAAGAAATTGGAAGCGTTCTGGGGCAGCAAATAGAATCCGGAGTTCAAAGAACACAAGAATTTACCAAAAGACTTAATGCGGCGGATAAAGAAAAAATAAAAGTATTGCTTATACATAATCATCCGCAAAGCTATCCACCAAGTATTGCTGATATCAATGCTTTATTAAAAAACAAATATGCGTCTGGAATTACTCTTGGTCATAATGGGGATATATATTATTATACCAGACCTAAAAAAGAAATACCGCAATTTGATTTTGACGTTGCATTAAGAAGGTATAAAGGGTATACTGATATTACAGCAATGGAGAAAGCTTTAGCGTATTTGCAGGATGAATATGGCTTTACGATTCAAAAGTTATAGGAGGTATATTTTGGATAATAGATATAGAAATTCTGAATTTATCTGTGATGACAGAGGCGTATCAGAAAACATACAGAAAATACGATCCATGACAGATGAAGAATTTGAACGGCATATAGCAGAACTGAAAAAGAGTGAAACTAAAAAGGAGTAAATGCCACCCAATCCTAGAAGACCAGGTGGTATTTTTATACCCAAAATTAAAAGTTGCACCGGTGCAACGAAGGAGGTGGTAAATTGAAAGTAAGGGTAAAACATGATTTCCGGGATAAAGCGAAAGGCTTGGAGCTGCGAAAGCAGAACAGCATTTTGAATCTGAAAGATGACCGGGCAAAAATGCTTATTTCACTGGGACTTGTGGAGGAAATCAAGTCGGAGAAAGAAAATGGTAAAGAGGCAGCCGAATAGGCTGTTATTTTTATGCTCCAAACACGAGATGAGGGTAAAGGATGCGTGGGCGGCGACACCGATGACAATGGATTCTATAGGGAGACACCCTTAAAAATGGAGGAAAGCTATGAAAAGAAGAAAAATGAGATGCAAATTACCCATGAATCTGCAGTTTTTTGCGGATGACCCGTCAGGAGCCGGAGGAAGCGGGACACAGACGGAACCGGCGAAAAGCCAGACAGATCAGAATGCATCGGTCCAGAATGCTTCAGGGCAGCAGTCCCAGACAATCGATTATGAAAAAATCCAGCAGATGCTTAACGGGACTCTGGCGGCAAAGGAAGATACGGCATTAAAGGCTTATTTTAAGCAGCAGGGGCTTAGTCAGGAAGAGGCAGAGCAGGCAATGGCGGCTTTCAAGGCAGAAAAGGCCAAGAATCAGCCGGATGTGGGAGAAATCCGGAGACAGGCGGCAGAGGCACAGGCAGCAGCACAGAAAGCAGCCATAGAGAATGCAGCAATTCTGGAAGCGGCAGGCATGGGAATTGAATCCCGAATCATTCCCTATATGCTGAGACTGGCAGATTTAAGCCAGGCGGCAGGAGAGGATGGAAAAATCAACAATGAAACAATTAAGAATGCTTTAAACAAGGTGCTGGAGGACGTTCCGCAGTTAAAACCGCAGACATCAAATAGCAATGGATTCTTACAGGTAGGCGCATCCGGCGGGCAGGGAAATAACCAGGGTAACGAAGATGAGCTGAAAAAGGCATTCGGACTTTCTTAACAAGAGGAGGAATAAGAAATGGCAGTTTATGATTATGCGGAAAGCTTTACAAGCCTTCTGCAGCAGAAATATGCAAAGGAATTATGCTCTGACGATTTGGCACAGAGCAACCAGCAGGTAAAATTTTTAAACGCACAGACTATTAAATTACCGAGGATTGCAATATCAGGATACAAGGACCACACAAGGACACCGGGCTTTAATGCAGGTTCTCTTTCCAATGACTGGGAACCCAAAAAGCTGACCCATGACAGGGATATTGAATTTTTTGTGGATCCCATGGATATTGATGAGACGAACCTTACTTTGTCGGTTGCTAATATCCAGAATGCCTTTGAGACGGAGCAGGCAATCCCTGAAAAGGATTCTTACCGCTTTTCCAAGCTCCATGCAGAACTGGAAACTTTTGGAGGGCGGATTGATACAACGATAATCGATGCGGCTGTATTTTTAGATCAGTTCGATGAAGAAATGGCTATCATGGATGATGCCTCTGTACCTGAAGAAGGCAGGATTCTTTATGTAACGCCTGCCATGAATAAGATTGTGAAGGCGGCAGAGGGAATTTCCAGAACAATTACAGTCAATACAGCTTCTACCATCAACCGCAAAGTGCACAGCTTGGATGATGTGAAGATCAAAATGGTTCCTTCCGCCAGAATGAAAACGAAATATGATTTCACGGACGGGTGTGTGGCAGCAGAGGATGCAAAGCAGATCAACTGGATATTGGTTCATCCTTCCTGCGTAGTGGCAAGGGATAAATACAGCTATATCAAGTTATTTACACCGGGAACGGATTCCAGAACGGCAGACGGCTATCTGTATCAGAACCGCTGTTATGGAGACCTGTTCCTGTTAGAAAGAAAAGTAGTCGGATGTTCCATGAACATTCAGGCATAAAGGAGGTTTGTCATGAAGGCAGTAAAAGGAAACAAGCAGTATACCATCAATGAGTCGCAGAAAAAGTTCTATCAGGACGGCGGCTTCGACATTTATGACGATGAAGGCAAATTGATTGTCTATGGCAGGGACAAAAAAGTTCCTTATGAAGAATATGCTGCATTAAAGGAAAAACTGGACAAGGGCGATGCACCTAAACCGACAGATGCGGATGTGTTTGAAATCCTGACGGATTATGCCGTTGAACACGGGATTGATTTAGGAAATACCTCTTCCGTTTCCGGGGCAGTAAAAAAGATTAAGGGATGGAAAAAAGGAAATGCACAGACCAATCCCCCGGAAGCAGGTGGCTGATATGGGATATAAACCCTATGCAGATGCCGCTTATTACCGTGAGGTCTATAAAGGGACGACGATTCCGGAAGAAGAGCTTGAAAGAAGGCTTTACAAAGCCAGCAGACATATTGACGCCCTGACTTACAACAGAATTGTGGGTCAGGGCATTTCCTGTCTGACGGAATTTCAGGCTGATATTATCCGTGAGGTCTGTTGTGAGCAGGCGGATTTCGAATATGAGAATCAGGATTTGATAGAAACGGTGCTTTCAGGCTACAGCTTAAACGGGGCATCCGTCCAGTTCGGAAACAGCTGGAATGTTATAACTGATCAGGGCGTGGCAATGAAGCGAGATACCTACTCTATGTTGAAGCAGACAGGACTTTGCTGCAGATTGGCGGTGGTACGATGAAATATCCGTGTCTTGTGCCCCAAAGGCTGTGCAAAACAGATATCCATGTGATTTTGGAGCAGGAAGGTCTGGATACCTATGGGGAGCCATTGCCGGCCTTTGAAATGGATTTAAAATGCAACTTCCAGGATAAGGCAAAAACCATTCTGACAGCGGAAAAGAAGCTGGTGCAGATTACCGGTACAGCAATGTTTCCCGGGGATATTGCACCGGAGCTTCCTGTAATCAGCGGCGGCTTTGTAGAGGTGTTTGGAGCGAAGCGGTGGATTGAACAGGGGATGAAAGCAAGGAATCCTGATGGGACAGTAAATTTCTGTCAGCTGGAGGTGGTGTAGTGAAGGTTGATTCCACAGTAAAAATAGATATAAGAAAGATAAGAAAGCTTACAAAAGCATCCATAACGGCCTTGGAGCAGACAGCGGAAGCTTTACATACAGAAGTGGTTCAGGCACAGGTAATGCCTTTTGATGATCCGCAGGTAATCGAAAGAAGAGTATACGGAAAAAGAGGACAGTTTGCAAAAAACGGCAGAGAATACAAAGGCAAATTAGTACGGGAAACAGTACACGGAGGCGGTACGCTGCAAAATGAAAGCACCTTTGTGGATTATCGTAAAAGCAACTCCGGAGTGGCCAGCATTGTATCTTCAACACCCTATGCCAGAAGATTGTATTACCACCCTGAGTATCATTTCGATAAGGGAGAAAATCCTGATGCAAAAGGAAAATGGTATGAAGACTGGATGCCGGGAGGGAAACATGAGGACTTCTGTCAAAAAGCTTTTACAGAACTTTATAAGAGATTGGCGGGATTGTAGATGAAATTAAGAGATATAAGGGATTATGTCGCTACTCTTAACATTGTACCGGATAAAAACTGTTACTGTGGAAAGATGGCGGACAAAAAGGATAAATCCATAGGAACCTACCCCCTGAAGCAGAAACAGGCGGGCGGTATGCCTTTAGGAGGCATGGAGAACGGCTCTTATGGCATAAAGGCCATTTCCTTCCTGATCCACTGGAACAGGTCGCCTACGGAGGCGGAGGAAGCGGCAGCAGCCTTGCAGGAGGCATTAATATCCTGCAGAGAGCAGCAGATTAATGGGCATACAATCAAATTTATCATTGTAGGCTATGATGAGCCGATACCGGTAGATACGGATGAAAACGGTATATTTGAATATGTGATTGAATGCCTGGTTTATTATGAAAGGAAAGGCAGTTAAGTATGGATGGTAACACAACACGAACAGGAGTATTTCCGGTCTATGAAAATCAGTTTAAAGTGGGAGCGGACAAAGAAAGTGCCACCTCTATCGCAGACATGGAAACATTTTCCGTAACTTTTGATAACGGGGTTGAAGAATGGAAACCTTTTGATCATGAAGGATGGACGAGAAGAGTTATGACAGCCAAGTCTATTTCCATTTCCATTAACGGCAAGCGCAATATAGGAGATGCGGGAAATGATTATGTGGCAGGAAAAGCTTTTGCAAACGGAAGAGATGCAGAGGGTTATCTGGAGTGGAGATTTCCGGATGGAACAACCGTAGCATTTGAGGACTGTGTAATCAATGTCACAAATATCGGAGCAGGAGATTCCACAAACGTGGGACCTTTAGAATTTGAAGTGCTCAGCAACGGAAAGCCCAAAGTGATACCCGCAGTGTAATAAATGTGGCTGGGATACCATGCCCGGCCTACAATATGGAGGAAAAATCATGGCAAAGAAAATTGATATTACAGACAAACTGAGTTTTGATACAAATCCCGCATTAGTCATCAAAGGAGAGACTTTTGAAGTAAATGCGGATGCAAAGACAATGCTGGAGATTATGGGATTGTTTACCAATAAGAACGAGGCAGAAGCTACAATTGAAGCTTATGAAAAGATGTTCAATGAAAAAGACCGTAAGAAAATTGATAAGATGCGTCTGCCGTTTAAAGACTTCCAGATTATTATTGAAGAGGCAATGAATCTGATCCGTGGGGATGAGGATGAAGAGGGGGAAGCGTAGACCCGTACTATGATCTGATAGAGGATTTCGGCTTGATTGTCGCTTCTTTTCAGTCACAGTATGGGATAAGGCTTTCAGAACAATTGCATACCATGAAATGGGATGAATTCCATGATCTGCTGGTGGGAATCGGGCCGGACACACCATTAGGAAGAATGGTAAGCATACGGGCAGAGGATGATAAGGATGTTTTAAAACACTTTTCAAAGCAACAGAACATGATCAGGAACGAATGGCGTAGCAGACACAGAAAAGTATCAAATGAGGATATGGGACAGGTATTAGAACAGCTTAAGAATGCCTTTATATCCATGGCGGGAGGGATTGGAAATTGAAACAGAGAGAATAAAGGGAAAGGAAAAAGTAAAGTGCCCCTATTGCGGGCATAACGTAAATGCGTTTAAGTCAAAAGATGCCAGCTGCAGAGGCATCTTTTTTAAATGCAAGAATAAGGGATGCAGCAGAGAATTTGAATTAAAATTATAAGACGTTGTGCCGATGTGCCTGTCTTTTCATAAAGGCAGGTGTATTAAATTGGCAAAAACAAAAGTAGGCGAAATAGGGCTTGACTTAGTTGTAAACAGCAATGATTTTAATAAGCAGATGTCAGGGATACAGCGGACGGCAAAAAAGGCGGCTGCGGCTCTGGCATCTATTTTTGCAGTGAAACAGATTGTAGATTTTGGTGCAAAGTGTGTTGAACTGGGCTCTGATCTGGCAGAGGTACAGAATGTTGTAGATGTTGTTTTTCCTCATATGAGTGCCCAGGTAGATGAATTCGCCAAAAGTGCTGCAGCTTCTTTCGGTCTTTCAGAGACCATGGCAAAGAAGTATACCGGTACTTTTGGAGCCATGGCTAAGGCATTTGGATTTTCGGAGGAACAGGCCTATGACATGAGTAAGACCCTGACAGGCCTTGCCGGAGATGTGGCATCCTTCTATAACATATCGCAGGATGAAGCTTATACAAAGCTGAAATCAGTATTTACAGGCGAGACAGAAACCCTGAAGGATTTAGGCGTTGTCATGACCCAAAGTGCTTTAGATGCCTATGCTCTGGCAAATGGATACGGCAAAACCACACAAGCCATGTCAGAGGCTGAAAAGGTCGCACTTCGTTATGCTTTTGTCCAGGATAAGCTGGCAGCTGCCCAGGGGGATTTTGCAAGAACCTCGGACGGCTGGGCAAATCAGGTCAGGATATTAAAACTGAATGTGGAGTCTATCATGGCAACTATAGGCCAGGGACTCATTAATATCCTGACTCCTGTTATAAAGATAATCAACACGGTTTTGGGAAAGATAGCAACACTGGCCAATGCATTCAAGTCCTTTACAGAACTGTTGACCGGGAACAAGTCATCTCCCGGAAAGGGCATACAGGAAACCGCGATAGCAGCCGAAGACCTTGCATCAGCGACGGACGATATCAGCGATGCTACAAACGGAGTAGGAAGTGCCGCTAAAAAAGCCGCCAAGGAAATGAAGGCCCTGATGGGCTTTGATGAGATAAACCGGATGCCGGATAAAAGCGATGCTTCATCCGGAACCGGCGATATCAGCGGCGGCAGTGTGGACTTTGGAGAGCTTGCAGAGCTTTCGGATGATGCGGATGTAGCGGAAAAGAAGATCAATCCATTGATTGAACGGCTGAAAGAGCTTGCAAGCCTTTTTAAGAGCGGGTTCAAGGCAGGCCTTGGGGATGACTTTCTGGCAAGCATTGAAAGAACCAAGGAACACCTTAAAGGCATTAAGAAGAGCCTTATTGATATATTTACAGATCCGCAGGTCGTTACATCTGCCAATGAGTGTGCTGATAAGATAGCATATGCTTTGGGACAGATAACCGGGGCAACATTTAGTATAGGGCAGAGCCTTATAGAGAATCTTATTGGCGGCATAGACAAGTATCTTGAGCAGAATAAAGATTTTATCAAAGACCGGCTGGTAGGAATTTTTGATGCAACAGGGGAGATTTATGAGCTAAAAGGAGACTTTGCAGAAACACTTGCCGATATATTCGAGGTGTTTCGGGGAGATATAGCAAAGCAGTGTACTGCTGATTTAATTGGAATTTTTGCCAATACATCTTTAGGACTGGAACAGCTTTCCAGAGAATTGAAAAGAGATTGTCTGAGATTATTTGTTCAGCCGATTATTGACAATAAGGATAAAATCAAAGAAGCTCTGGAGAATACCCTGAAACCAATCAGTACAGTACTGAAGGCGCTAAATGAATCAGTCAAGAAGTCTTTTGATAAACTCTTTGAAGTATATGATGCTAAAGTCAGACCGGCATTTGAAGGAATAGCTAATGGCTTTAGTTCTATATTTGGAGTAATGCTGGATACCTACAATCAGTATATTGCACCGGTTCTTGATAATCTGGCAGTAAAGTTTAGTGAAGTATGGGAAGCACATGTACAGCCTGCAATAAATAAAGCAATAGAACATTTTGGAAAGCTGGCTGATTTTACCAATACTTTTTTCCAAAATATTTTAGTACCTTTCTTTAACTTTATAACAAATACGTTGGGACCCGTCATAGCACCGCTTATTGAATCCATAGGCAGTATTACGCTGGATATTTTTGCAGGAATAGCGGATGCTTTAGGCGGTTTATTTGACATCCTAAGCGGAATACTGGATTTCCTGACAGGAATCTTTAAAGGCGATTGGGAACAATGCTGGGAAGGCATTAAGCTGGTTTTCCAAGGGTTTTGTGAGGTAGTAAGTGGACTGTTTGGTGTTTTGTTCGATTCCATTGTTGGAACTTTGACTTCGGCGATAAATATTATTGCGGGAATCGTACAGCTGATCTGGGATGCCGTAATCGGTATTTTCCATGCAGCCTCCGATGCTATTACTTCTCTTGTAAAAACAATGTGGGACTTAATTGCCGGAGTTATTTCCAATGCAGGAGAAAACATCCGCTTTTTTGTTTCCAATATATGGGAGACTGTTAAAAGCATTACCGGAACTGTCATGAGTGCCATCAGTGATAATATCAAAGCTGTCTGGAATCTGATTACTACCAATATTTCAGGGACATTGAAAGGCATCGTAACGATAGTTACCAGTATCTTTGATACCATTAAAAATACAATCAGTGCAAAAATAAACAGTGCAAAGGATATTGTAAAGAGTGGAATAGATTTTATTAAGAATCTGTTTAACTTCCAGTGGAAACTGCCGAAATTAAAACTTCCGCATTTTACCATTTCAGGAAGCTTTAACCTGAATCCACCGTCCGTACCAAGTATCGGCGTGAAATGGTATGCCAAAGGCGGTATTATCAATACTCCTACCTTAGCAATGATGGGAGAAAACGGTAAAAAGGAAGCGGTTGTTCCATTAGAGCGCAACATGGAATGGCGGGATGCCATTGCAGATAAAGTAATTGAAAAACTGTCAGGCAGGATAAGCACAGAAGGGCAGGCAGCAGGCTTTACACTGGAACAGCTTGTAAGCGCTATGAGAGGCATTATATTTGAAGCAGTAAATGCCCTGGCAATGATGATACCACAGCCACAGACAGCAATGCAGGCCGATACAGGGGATATTATCATCAATGTTAATATCGGGCAGAATAGACTGGAGGAGATTATTATTTCCGCAGAAGAGATACGTAACTTGAGAAGCGGAGGAAAATAAAAGGAGAGGAAAAGAATGGTATTGGTAAGGTTTGGAGGCTTCACACCGGAGCCTCCGGTTGGCTATAAAGTAACGGCCAGCGATATTGATTCCGCAAGCAGCGGAAGGCTGGAAAGGGGAAAGATGCAGAGGGACCGGGTACGTGGCGGGGATGACCCGGTATACAAACTGCAGATTTCATGGGAAAAACTGACAGACGAACAGATGAAGGGATTGCTGGATTCAGTAAAAGGGGCATCCACATCTGTGGAATTTTATTTTGGCACGATGCTGACGAGGGACATGTATGTCGGAGACCGTTCCATAGAGCTGAAATCAGATGCTGACGGATGCCGGTGGGATGTCAGCTTTAATATGACAGGTAATTAATATGTATAATGTTTCGGAAAAATACAGGGAAGCTATTTCCCGGAATGTAAGAGAATATTATATCGCTGGGGAATTAATAACGGAAACAGGAAGGATCATACCCGTCAACCATGAGACACTCTATGAAAAGAGCCTTTCCGTGACAAATCAGTGTGTCAATGGAAGTGAATTTGAATGGGGAGCAGTTTTTTCGGCGGAGGCATCCATAGGGTTAAAAACTGATGTGGACAGGTACGAAATGTATAATGCCACTTTTCGGTTCAGCTTCTTTCTGGAAGTGGAAGAGGAAGAGTATGAAGAGATTCCCATGGGAGTCTACACGGTTTCACAATGTAACAGGAACGGCGACCTTCTATCCATTACCTGTCTTGATCATATGATTCTGCTCGAAAAGGATTTAGAGGAGGACACAAACGGCACACCTTATGACCTGCTTTTGTTTATTGCGGAGAAATGCGGTGTAGAACTGGCTCAGACAAGGGAAGAAATTGAGGGATTTTCTAATGGAACAGCCCTGATGACTCTATATGCAAACAGGATAGAGACTTACCGTGACGCTGTTTCCCATATAGCGCATGTTCTTTGTGGTTTTGCGGTTTTTGACAGGTTCGGAAAATTAAAGATATGCCGTTATGCAAAGGAAAAGTGCTGGACAATAAAAAGCGGGGAACGCTACGATATTTCCGTGTCGGATTTCAAAACCTATTTTCAGGCACTGAAAGTCAGGTTTGTAAGGGATGGCATTTATCAATTATATTCCCGTGAAAATACAGCAATGGCGGACGGCCTGCTATATGACATGGGAGACATTCCCATAATCCAGGGAGTGGAAGAATTCAAGGAAACTGTACTGGATGCTGTCTGGCAGCAGCTTCAGGAGATCAATTATACACCCTGCGAAATAGAATCCATAGGTAATCCGGCAGTGGATTTGGGGGATCTGGTTTCTGTAGAGGAAATCGGGAAAGACAATGTGGAGATAAGGGCATACATAACTTATTATGACTGGCAGTACAGGGGAAAATGTAAGCTAAAGAGCGCTGGCGGTAATCCTAAATTGTCCAGTGCCAAATCAAAGGTATCGAAACAGCTGATCGGCATGGAAAACGATATCGGACAGAAAGATGTGGTGGTGCACACCTATACGAATGCCAAAAGCTACCAAATCACTACAAGGGAAGCAGAAATAGCGGCGATCAATTATGCGCTTTCCGGTGATGCGAAATCGGTATTTGTCATGACAATACAGGTAAACATGGAAAGCGACGGCTATCTGGGATTGCGGTATACTAAAAATTTCATTGAAGTTCCGGACACTGCTAATCTGACTTATCTGCATAAAGGGCACAATGTGGTATCAGTCATGCTTTATTTAAGCGATAAGGAAAATACCAGAAATACATTCAGGGTGCTTGCATATACGGAATATGTTGAAAGTGAAGAGAGGATTCTGAAGGCGGAAATAGAAGCAGTCAAGAATTATGCGGAATCTCTGGAAAAGGGAAACCCAAAGTATGTAGAGGCAGATATTAATAAAACCATTCCAAAAGGGATGATTTCCGTATACGGTGTGCGGTGCGCCCTGTATGGGCAGGGACTGACATCCAGTGACAGGTGGGACGGAACCATATCTGCAAGCGAAGATGTACCATACATTAAGGTGCTTCCCCTTGATATATTACCATGCAATGACAAGGCAGACTTCACAAGCTATGACCCCATCAGGGTTAACCGGGAAGAAGCGGAGTACATAGAGCTGGAAGCCCTGCCTGTAAGGCTTTTCCACGATAATATCAGCTGTAATAGCCTCTCGGATTCATAATGAGTTGGCTTAGATTTGTATTTTGATAACTGAATATTGTGAAGTTTTGGAAAGATATCAGATAAATGTGGAAAAAAGGGCGCACTTTTCCCTTGATATTAGATGAG